>OJLC01000004.1_pt1 | contig 250319 bp, 254 predicted proteins | sample 1596841 | NCBI WGS metagenome assembly OJLC01 (sample SAMEA3904705, study PRJEB24821) | metagenome | biome: Builtin; feature: hospital; material: surface | place: USA | collected 2013-09-25 | reverse complement strand
GTCCGCAAGGACGTGCCGGTTCGACCCCGGCCGCCGGTATAGTAATACAGACAAGGTTTTCGTGCCTTGTCTTTTTTATTTTTTCTTCCAATTATTTTCTCATAGTTACTTAAAATTACTTTTCATAAATTTCACCTTTATTGATTTTTTTACTTTATTTTTACTAAATCTTCAATTATTTCACATTATTTTTAACTAAGATAGGTCTATACCATTTACAAATTAATTATAAAGGTTTATAATGTAATTGACATAATAAATATCAGAAAATTGTTTTATGGAGGTAAAGATTATGCCTAAATATATTAAAGCTGATCAATTTTTCTATCCGCATGGGGTTCGTCGTGGCGGTTTCTTAGAACTTGTTGAAGGAAAATTTGGTAAACATGTAGATCAAGTGCCAGAAGGTTCTGAAATTATTGATTATAGTGGTTATAGTATTGCACCAGGTCTTGTTGATACTCATATTCATGGTTTTGGTGGGGTTGATGTTATGGATAATAACATTGAAGGTACGCTTCATACAATGAGTGAGGGTCTACTTAGTACGGGTGTAACCAGCTTTTTGCCAACAACTTTAACTTCATCATACGAACAATTACTTGCTGTTACTGAAAATATTGGTGCCCGCTACAAAGAAGCAACTGGGGCTAAGATTCGTGGTATTTATTTTGAAGGACCTTACTTTACTGAAAAATATAAGGGAGCTCAAAACCCTGCTTATATGAAAGATCCTAGAATGGATGAATTTCGTGCTTGGCAGAAGGCTGCTAATGGTCTTCTTAATAAGATTGCTCTTGCTCCAGAACGTGAAGGTGTAGAAGACTTTGTTCGTACTATTACTGGAGAAGGTGTAACGGTTGCTCTTGGTCACTCTAATGCAACATTTGAGGAAGCTAAAAAAGCTGTTGATGCTGGTGCAAGTGTATGGGTTCATGCTTATAACGGTATGCGTGGCTTAACACACCGTGAACTTGGGATGGTTGGTGCCATGTATGAATTGCCACATACTTATGCAGAATTGATCTGTGATGGTCATCACGTAGACCCTAAGGCCTGTGATATTCTTCTTAAACAAAAGGGTACTGAAAATATTGCTCTTATTACAGACTGTATGACAGCTGGTGGTTTACAAGATGGTGACTATATGCTGGGTGAATTCCCAGTTGTAGTTGCTGATGGTACTGCCCGTCTTAAATCTACAGGGAACTTGGCAGGTTCTATTCTCAAACTTAAAGATGGTTTGAAAAATGTTGTTGAATGGGGGATTGCAAATCCTCACGAAGCTGTCATGATGGCAAGTTTGAATCCTGCAAAATCTGTTCATATTGATGATGTCTGTGGACAAATCCGTGAGGGTTACGATGCTGACTTTATCGTTCTTGATAAAGATTTGGAATTGGTAGCAACTTATCTCGATGGTGAAAAACGTTATCAAGCATAGAAATATAAAGCAGTGACTAGTCTTAGTTGCTGTTTTTTTGTTAGCTGTATTTCTTGTGTGATTTCGTAAATTAGAAAGACTTTATGGCTGTTACTGAAAACGAGCAAATTTCTTTCATTGTGCAAAAAAATTCGCTATAATATACGATACAAAGGAAATGAAACTATGTATCGAGTTATAGAAATGTATGGGGATTTTGAGCCTTGGTGGTTCATAGAAGGATGGGAAGAAGACGTCATAAAGAGTAAGAAATTTGAAAATTACTATGACGCTTTGAAGTACTATAAATCTTGTTGGTTTGAGCTGGAAAAGAAAATTCCGCTTTACAAAAGTCGTGGAGACTTAATGACTATATTTTGGGATCCAGAAGATAAACGTTGGTGTGAGGAATGTGATGACTTTCTGCAACAGTACCATTCGCTTGCTCTACTGGAAGATGGTCAAGTCATCCCAGACGAAAAGTTTAGACCTGGTTATGAAAAACAAACTGGTTTAGATATTCACCGAACTTGTCGTATCAAAAAAGATAGAACAACTTTTTAATAAAGTTGTTCTTTTTTATATTTTCTTCGAATAATAAACTGAGGAGGAAATATGGTACAAGCACTTGCACAAGAATTGATTAGTCTCGCAAAAAAGAATGGAGCGCAGGACATTTATTTTGTTCCCAAGAATCAGGTTTATGAGCTACATATGCGAATTGGAGATAAAAGACATCTAATTGATACCTATGATTTTGAAAAGTTGGGGTCTGTCATTAGTCACTTTAAGTTTATTGCGGGGATGAACGTAGGCGAAAAACGTCGTAGCCAGCTTGGTTCCTGTGACTATCAGCATGATGACAAGGTTTCTTCACTCCGTTTATCAACTGTAGGAGATTATCGTGGGCATGAGAGTCTAGTTATTCGACTTTTACATGACCAAGAACAAGAGTTGCACTTCTGGTTTCAGAACCTTAAGGAACTGGAAAAGGGCTTTAGACAACGCGGGCTTTATCTTTTTGCAGGCCCTGTAGGAAGTGGGAAAACGACTCTAATGCATGAGTTAGCTAAGTCATTGTTTAATGGACAGCAAGTCATGTCCATTGAAGACCCAGTCGAGATTAAGCAGGAAGAGATGCTACAATTACAACTTAATGAAGCAATTGGGCTGAACTATGAAAATTTGATAAAACTCTCCCTACGGCATCGTCCAGACCTTTTAATTATTGGAGAAATTCGGGATAGTGAAACAGCCCGTGCTGTTGTACGAGCCAGTTTAACAGGGGCTACAGTATTCTCGACTATTCATGCAAAGAGTGTTCGTGGGGTCTATGAGCGCCTTGTGGAACTTGGAGTTAGTGAAGATGAACTCGCAGTTGTTTTACAAGGTGTTTGTTACCAGAGACTAATTGGGGGAGGAGGAATTATCGATTTTGCAAACCAAAATTATCAGGAACACCAGGCAAACAAATGGAATGAACAAATTGACCAACTTCTTAAAGAAGGACATATCACTACCATTCAAGCTGAAACGGAGAAAATTAGCCACTAGTAAGCAGAAGAAAATCATCACTCTCTTTAACAATTTATTTTCGAGTGGTTTTCACTTGGTAGAAATCACTTCCTTCTTAGATAGAAGTCATTTGTTGGAAAAGGAATATGTATCTCAGATGCGCTTAGGACTCTCGCAGGGGAAATCCTTCTCGGAAATGATGAGGACTTTAGGTTTTTCGAGTGCGATTGTCACGCAACTTTCATTGGCTGAAGTTCATGGAAATCTTCATTTGAGTTTAGGGAAAATTGAAGAGTATCTTGATAATCTTGCTAAGATGAAGAAGAAGTTAATTGAAGTTGCGACCTATCCAGTCATTTTGTTAGCTTTCTTATTGGTAATTATGTTGGGTTTGCGAAATTATCTCTTGCCCCAACTGGATAGTAGTAATATAGCTACCTTAGTGATTAGTAACTTGCCACAGATTTTTCTCGGACTGACTCTAGTAGTAGCACTCGCATTTTTAACAGGATTGATTTTCTACAGAAAATCTAGGAAGATACAAGTCTTTTCTTTTCTGGCTAGAATTCCTTTTATCGGTGTGTTTATTCAGTATTATCTGACTGCCTATTATGCTAGAGAATGGGGAAATATGATTGGACAAGGATTAGAATTGTCACAGATTTTCCAGATGATGCAGGAGCAGGGCAATCCACTTTTTAAGGAAATTGGTTTGGATTTATCTCAGTCATTACAAAATGGTCATGAATTTTCTAAAGTTGTTCAAGATTATCCCTTCTTTAGAAGAGAATTGGGATTAATCATTGAATATGGAGAGGTCAAATCCAAATTGGGAAGCGAATTGGAAATCTATGCGGAAAAAACTTGGGAATCATTCTTTACCCGAGTCAATCGGACCATGAACCTAGTTCAACCGCTGGTGTTTATTTTTGTAGCCCTACTAATCGTTTTATTGTACGCAGCTATGTTGCTGCCAATGTATCAAAATATGGAGGTAAATTTTTAGATGAAAAAAATGATGATGAAATTAAAAGAAGCAAAGGTAAAAGCTTTTACTCTGATCGAAATGAGGGATAGTAAAATTATTGATTTTTTAAGAAAATAAAGAAAATAACACACCCTGATTTGAAATGTTAGTGGTTCTTCTTATCATTAGCGTCCTACTCTTGCTTTTTGTGCCAAATCTGACGAAGCAAAAGGATGCAGTGAATGACAAGGGGAAAGCGGCTGTCGTCAAGGTGGTAGAAAGTCAGGCAGAACTCTATAGTCTGGACAAAAATGAAGATGCCAGTCTAAGCAAATTACAGGCAGATGGACGTATCACTGCCGAGCAGGCAAAAGCCTATAAAGAATATCATGCAAAGCAAAAGACAAGTCAAACAGTTGCGGATTAGGGCTTTTACTGTGCTAGAAAGTCTATTGGTATTAGGAATAGTCAGTCTGTTAGCTTTGGGCTTGTCAAGTTCAGTTCAGTCCACTTTTGCGGCTGTGGAGGAGCAGATTTTCTTTATGGAGTTTGAGGAACTATATAGAGAAACGCAGAAACGGAGTCTGGCTGGTCAGCAAAAGATGAACTTAATGTTAGAAGAGAGAAGTATTGATAATGGTTACCGAAAATTAGCCATCCCTAAAGGAATTCAACTGAAGTTCAATCAGTCAATCACCTTTGACAAGGCTGGAGGGAATTCATCTCTGGCAAGTGTGAAATTTCAAACAAGGAAAGAGGTAGTTCGTTACCAACTATATCTAGGAAATGGAAAGATTAAACGTATTCAAGAAGCAAAAAATTAAGGCGGTTATTCTGCTAGAGGCAGTGATTTCCCTTGCAATTTTTGCTAGTATTGCAACCCTCTTGCTAGGACAGATTCAAGAAAGTAGAAGGAGAGAAGCAGAACTTCTAAAACAGGAAGAAGTTTTGCGAGTGGCCCGTATGGCTTTGCAGACTGGAGAAAAGCAGTTGACGGTTAATGGGCTTACGGTTGATGTTGTCTCGAATGAGCGAGGTTTGGAGGTGTATCATGGAACTGAAAAATTACTGGCGATTCAAGATAAGTAGAGTCAGAGCCTTTACTCTTTTAGAATCCCTGGTTGCTCTTATTGTGATTAGTGGGAGTTTACTTCTTTTTCAATCTATGAGTCAACTCTTGGTTTCAGAAGTTCGCTACCAGCAGAAAAGTGAGCAGAAGGAATGGCTCTTATTTGTGGATCAGCTGGAAGCAGAGTTGAATCGAACTCAATTTGAAAAAGTGGAGAATGATAGACTTTACCTTAAACAGGATGGGAAATCTATCTCTATGGGTAAATCAAAGTCAAATGATTTTCGGAAAACAGATGCCAGTGGACGTGGTTATCAACCTATGATCTACGGTCTGAAATCAGCTCATATTTACCAAAAAGGGCAAAATGTTCATTTTTATTTTCAGTTTGAAAAGGGACTTGAGAGGGAGTTTATCTATCGTGTGGAAAAAGAAAAAAGTTAGGGCTGGAGTTCTCCTTTACGCCGTTACTATTGCTGGAATTTTTAGTCTCTTATTGCAGTTTTATCTGAATCGACAAGTGGCTCATCATCAGGATTATGCCCTTAATAAAGAAAAGCTTCTTGCATTCGCAATGGCTAAAAGAACTTATGAAAAAGCTAGTTCTGAAAGTGGAGTCCAGTCATTTGATGTCGGAAAAGCAACTTATCATACTGATGAAAAAGGCTTTTTAAAGATAGTTACAAGTGGCAAAAATCAGTTTGAATTTCGCTTTTCTCCTTTAAAAAAGACCGGCCGAAAGTCTGAGAAAACAGAAAATAAGCCCAAAGAAGGAAATGAGGAGAAAAAAGAAGAACAGGTAAAAAAAGAAACTGCAAAGTCTTCTGAAGTTACTCCTTCAAAGAAAGATACAGAATAGCTTGGATTTTTGCTTCAGTTGTAAGGTTGAAGGCCAGTGAGTTAGGACGAGGTTTTTGTCTAAAATCATGCTATAATAGATACATATGGAGGACGGAATATGTCAGGTGTAAAATTGTATCTAGTACGTCATGGGAAAACAATGTTTAATACAATCGGTCGTGCTCAAGGTTGGAGTGATACTCCCCTAACAGCTGAGGGAGAACGAGGCATTCATGAATTGGGAATTGGTTTGCGGGAATCAGGTTTAACCTTTGAACGTGCTTATTCAAGCGATTCTGGGCGGACCATTCAGACAATGGGAATTATCCTTGAAGAACTTGGTTTGACAGGGCAAATTCCTTATCGCATGGATAAGCGAATTCGTGAATGGTGCTTTGGTAGTTTTGATGGTGCTTATGATGGAGATCTTTTTATGGGGATTATTCCTCGAATCTTTAATGTCGATCATGTGCATCGTTTGTCCTATGCGGAGCTAGCTGAAGGTTTGGTAGAAGTGGATACAGCAGGCTGGGCTGAAGGCTGGGAAAAACTAAGCGGTCGTATTTGGGAAGGTTTTGAAGCCATTGCCAAGGAAATGGAAGCTAATGGAGGTGGAAACGCTCTGGTAGTTAGCCATGGAATGACAATCGGAACCATTGTCTATCTTATCAACGGCATGCATCCGCATGGCCTTGATAATGGAAGTGTGACGATTCTCGAGTACCAGGATGGTCAGTTCTCAGTTGAGATTGTTGGGGACCGTAGCTACCGTGAAATTGGTCGAGCTAAGTTAGAAGAGCAAGCTAGTTCAGAGCAATAAACATTCTCCACAAAGGCAGAAGATTTTTTTAAATGATTTAATAGAATGCTGATGTCGTCATTGCACAAGCTTGCGAGAGCTGAGTGCTTTGACAATAGCATTCTTTTTTGTTAGAATAGCATCAACATGAAAGCATAAGAAGGGACTGACAGAGCTGTCGTTCCCTTTTGTCTATCTTATAAGGGGGAAATATGCTGTTTCAGAAAATAAAATCCTATAAATGGCAGGCTCTGGCTTCCTTGGTTATGACAGGATTAATGGTCGCAAGTTCACTTCTGCAACCACGTTATTTGCAGGAAGTTTTAGAGGCACTGCTAACAGGTGATAATGAGGCTATTTATAGTATCGGTTTTTGGTTGATTCTTGTTGCCTTGATTGGTTTGGTCGCAGGTGGAATCAATGTTGTGTTAGCAGCCTACATTGCGCAAGGAGTTTCTTCTGACCTAAGGGAAGATGCCTTTCGTAAGATTCAAACTTTTTCATACGCCAATATTGAGAAGTTTAATGCAGGGAACCTCGTTGTCCGTATGACCAACGATATCAATCAGATTCAAAACGTCGTTATGATGACCTTCCAAATCCTCTTTCGACTACCGATTTTATTTATTGGTTCCTTTATATTAGCTGTTGTCACCTTGCCTTCGTTGTGGTGGGTGCTGGTTCTTATGGTCGTTTTGATCGTTGCTATGACAGGTCTTATGATGGGGATGATGGGACCACGCTTTGCAAAATTCCAGACCTTATTGGAGCGTATCAATGCCATTGCCAAAGAAAATTTACGTGGTGTGCGCGTGGTCAAGTCTTTTGTTCGAGAGAAAGATCAGTTTAATAAGTTTACGCAAGTGTCAGATGAGTTGCTGGGAGAAAACCTATATATCGGCTACGCCTTTTCTATCGTTCAACCTGCAATGATGTTGATTTCTTATGGGGCTGTCTTTCTTTCAATCTGGCTTGTAGCAGGTATGGCAGAGTCAGATCCATCAGTCGTTGGTTCCATTGCTTCCTTCGTGAACTATCTGAGTCAGATTATCTTTACTATCGTTATGGTCGGATTTTTGGGGAACTCAGTCACTCGTGCCATGATTTCCCTCCGTCGTATTCGTGAAATCCTGGATACAGAACCGGCTATGACCTTTAAGGATGTGGAAGATGAAGATTTGGAAGGAAGTCTCAGCTTTGAAAATGTGACCTTCACCTATCCAAATGATGAAGAACCTATCCTAAAAGATGTCTCCTTCGATATTGCAGCTGGTGAGATGGTTGGGGTTGTCGGAGCAACTGGTGCAGGGAAATCAACCTTGGCTCAGTTGATTCCACGACTGTTTGATCCTCAGCAAGGTTCGATCAAAATTGGCGGAAAGGACATTCGTACAGTTAGTGAAGGGACACTTCGCAAAACAGTTTCTATCGTCTTACAGAGAGCCATTCTCTTTAGTGGAACCATCGCAGATAACCTCAGACAAGGAAAAGGAGATGCAACAGTTTCAGAAATGGAACGCGCAGCTCGTATCGCACAAGCTAGTGAATTTATCAGTCGCATGGACTTGGCTTTTGAAAGTCCGGTCGAGGAACGTGGGACCAACTTTTCTGGTGGACAAAAACAACGAATGTCTATTGCGCGTGGGATTGTCAGCAATCCTAAAATATTGATTTTCGATGATTCAACCTCTGCACTTGATGCCAAATCAGAACGCTTGGTTCAAGAAGCCCTTAACAAGGATTTGAAGGGGACAACTACGATTATCATCGCCCAAAAAATAAGCTCTGTTGTTCATGCGGATAAAATTTTAGTGCTTGATCAAGGCCGCTTGATTGGTCAAGGCAAACACGCTGACTTGGTTGCAACAAACCCAGTTTATCGAGAAATTTACGAAACGCAAAAAGGAAAGGAGGAGTAGGATGAAGACATTTCGATTTTTTTGGAACTATTTTAAAGTTTACAAGATATCCTTTGTCGTTGTTATCACTATGATTATCATTGCAACGGTAGCACAAGCCCTCTTTCCAGTTTTTGCAGGTCAAACAGTAACGGAACTAGCTAATTTGGTTATAGCCTATCAAAATGGAAATTCAGATATGGTTTGGCAAAGTCTATTGGGACTCCTGATTAATCTTGCCTATGTTTTGATTGCGCTCGTGGTGTCTAGTCTCATCTATATGGTCTTGATGAGCCGCATTATTGCTGAATCTACAAATGAGATGCGTAAGGGGCTTTTTGGCAAGCTTTCTCGCCTGACAGTTTCCTTCTTTGACCGTCATCAAGATGGGGATATTCTGTCTCGTTTTACCAGTGATTTGGATAATATTCTCCAAGCTTTTAATGAAAGTCTTGTGTCTGTCATGACCAATATTGCCCTTTACATTGGTTTGCTGATTGTCATGTTTGCAAAAAATGTTACCTTGGCTTTGATTACGACTGCTAGCACTCCGATAGCAGTTGTCATGTTGTTCTTTATCTTAAAGCTAGCGCGGAAATACACCAACCTCCAACAAAAAGAAGTTGGGAAGCTCAATGCTTATATGGATGAGAGTATCTCTGGACAAAAAGCAGTTATCGTTCAAGGTATCCAAGAAGATGTGATTGCTGGTTTTGTCGAGCAAAATGAACGGGTTCGAAAAGCCACTTTCAAGGGAAGAATGTTCTCAGGAATTCTTTTCCCTGTTATGAACGGAATGAGTTTGGTCAATACAGCAGTCGTTATTTTTGTAGGTTCAGCTGTATTGTTGAGTGATAAGAAAATCGAGACAGCAACAGCACTTGGTTTGATTGTCATGTTTACCCAGTTTTCGCAACAGTATTACCAACCCATTATCCAATTAGCGGCGAGCTGGGGGAGTTTGCAACTGGCCTTTACAGGTGCAGACCGTATCCAAGAAATGTTTGATGCAGAGGAAGAAATTCGCCCTCAAGATGCTCCAGCCTTTAGCGAATTAAAAGATGGTGTGGAGATTCGTAGCGTAGACTTCTCCTACCTCCCGGGAAAACCGATTCTGAAAGATGTTAGCATTTCAGCTCCAAAAGGGAAAATGATTGCAGTGGTTGGTCCGACAGGTTCGGGGAAAACAACCATCATGAACCTCATCAATCGTTTTTATGATGTGGATGCAGGTAGTATCAGTTTTGATGGTAGAGATATCCGCGAATTTGATTTAGATAGTTTGCGAAGCAAGGTTGGAATTGTCTTACAGGATTCTGTTTTGTTTAGCGGAACTATTCGGGACAATATTCGTTTTGGTGTCCCAGATGCCAGTCAAGAAATGGTTCAAGCAGCAGCCAAGGCCACGCATATCCATGAATATATCGAAAGTTTGCCAGACAAGTATGATACATTGATTGATGATGACCAAAGTGTCTTCTCGACCGGTCAGAAGCAGTTGATTTCTATTGCTCGTACCTTGATGACAGATCCACAGGTCTTAATCTTGGATGAGGCAACATCAAACGTTGATACTGTAACAGAAAGTAAGATTCAAAATGCCATGGAAGCTATCGTGGCAGGAAGAACTAGTTTTGTAATTGCCCATCGCTTAAAAACCATTCTCAATGCAGATCAGATTATTGTCCTTAAGGACGGTGAAGTTATTGAGCAAGGAAACCATCACGAATTGCTCAAGCTTGGAGGGTTTTACTCCGAACTTTATCACAATCAATTTGTCTTTGAATAATACTCTTCGAACATCAAATTCAAACCACGTCAGCGTCCCCTTGCCGTATATGTGTTACTGACTTCGTCAGTTCTATCCACAACCTCAAAACTGTGTTTTGAGCAAACTTCGGCTAGCTTCCTAGTTTGCTCTTTGATTTTCATTGAGTATAATCAAAAAAGTTGTCCTAATTTTGGGCAACTTTTTCTTATAAAAAAAATTTATCACGGACTTAAAAAATACATATTAGACAGGAGTGGGGAAGGATGATAAGATAAGATTATCAATAGAAGATGAAAGGAAATCAGTGATGGCAAGAACAGTTGTTGGAGTTGCAGCAAATCTATGTCCTGTGGACGCAGAAGGAAAAAATATTCATTCATCAGTCTCTTGTAAATTTGCTGAGAGTATTCGTCAGGTTGGCGGACTTCCTTTGGTGATTCCGGTTGGGGATGAGTCAGTGGTCCATGACTACGTAGAAATGATTGACAAGCTTATCTTGACTGGAGGGCAAAATGTCCATCCTCAGTTTTATGGTGAAGAAAAAACGATTGATAGCGATGATTATAACCTAGCTCGTGATGAGTTTGAGTTGGCCCTTCTACAAGAGGCTCTACGTCAAAACAAACCAATCTTAGCCATTTGTCGTGGTGTCCAGCTAGTTAACGTTGCTTTTGGTGGCACACTTAATCAGGAGATTGAAGGTCACTGGCAAGGTCTACCTTTTGGGACTTCACATTCCATTGAGACAGTTGATGGCAGTGTGGTGTCTAAATTGTTTGGTAAAGAAAGCCAGGTTAATTCAGTGCACCGTCAGAGCATTAAAGACTTGGCACCAAATTTCCGTGTAACGGCAGTAGATCCTCGCGACCAAACGATTGAAGCAATCGAATCTATCGACGAACACCGAATTATTGGTTTGCAGTGGCATCCAGAATTTTTGGTCAATGAAGAAGATGGCAACTTAGAATTATTTGAGTATTTATTGAATGAATTGTAACGACTAGAAACCTAGTCGTTTTTTTGTTTTGCTTCTTCAAATTTTATTATTGTAACATTTTTTACGCAAACGTTTGAATTATGATAAAATTTGGAAAAATTCAGTATAAAAACTTGAAAAAATCCAAGGTAAGCGTTATGATAGAAAAGAAGAAATTTTGGAGGAATACTATGTCACATATTAAATTTGATTATTCAAAAGTATTAGACAAATTTGTTGCACCACATGAAGTGGAATACATGCAAGCACAAGTTACAGCAGCAGACGAATTGATCCGTAAAGGAACTGGTGCTGGTAGCGACTTCTTGGGTTGGTTGGATCTTCCTGAAAACTACGACCGCGAAGAATTTGACCGCATCTTGAAAGCTGCTGAACAAATCAAAGAAGACAGCGATGTTTTGGTCGTGATCGGTATCGGTGGATCATACCTTGGTGCGAAAGCAGCTATTGACTTCCTGAACCACCACTTTGCAAACTTGCAAACCAAAGAAGAACGCAAAGCGCCACAAATCCTTTATGCTGGAAACTCAATCTCATCTACTTACCTTGCTGACTTGGTAGAGTATGTTGCAGACAAAGACTTCTCAGTAAACGTGATTTCTAAATCAGGTACAACAACTGAACCAGCGATTGCTTTCCGTGTCTTTAAAGAACTCTTGGTTAAGAAATACGGACAAGAAGAAGCAAACAAACGTATCTATGCAACAACTGACCGCCAAAAAGGTGCTGTTAAGGTTGAAGCAGATGCTAACGGTTGGGAAACTTTTGTAGTTCCAGATGATATCGGTGGACGCTTCTCAGTATTGACTGCAGTTGGCTTGCTTCCAATCGCTGCATCAGGTGCAGACATCAAAGCCCTTATGGAAGGTGCGAATGCTGCCCGTAAAGACTACACTTCAGACAAACTTTCAGAAAACGAAGCTTACCAATATGCAGCTGTTCGTAACATCCTTTACCGTAAAGGTTATGCAACTGAAATCTTGGTAAACTACGAGCCATCTCTTCAATACTTCTCAGAATGGTGGAAACAATTGGCTGGTGAGTCAGAAGGGAAAGACCAAAAAGGTATTTACCCAACTTCAGCTAACTTCTCAACAGACTTGCACTCATTGGGTCAATTTATCCAAGAAGGAACTCGTATCATGTTTGAAACAGTTGTCCGCGTTGACAAACCTCGTAAGAACGTGATCATCCCTACTTTGGAAGAAGACCTTGACGGACTTGGTTACCTTCAAGGAAAAGACGTTGACTTCGTTAACAAAAAAGCAACTGACGGTGTTCTTCTTGCCCACACTGACGGTGACGTGCCAAACATGTACGTGACTCTTCCTGAGCAAGACGCCTTCACTCTTGGTTACACTATCTACTTCTTCGAATTGGCAATCGCCCTTTCAGGTTACTTGAACGCTATCAACCCATTTGACCAACCAGGTGTTGAAGCTTACAAACGTAACATGTTTGCCCTTCTTGGTAAACCAGGATTTGAAGAATTGAGCAAAGAACTCAACGCTCGTCTATAATAGATTTAAAAAAGAGTGGTTTTACCACTCTTTTTACTATTTCTCGAAAAGAGAAATTGGACTCTGGCACGACTTGTGATATAATATAGAGAGCAAAAAGGCAGACGCCTAGAGACTTTATAGGAGAAGATATGTCAAAAGATATTCGTGTGCGTTATGCACCAAGTCCAACAGGACTACTACACATCGGAAATGCCCGTACAGCATTGTTTAACTACTTGTATGCTCGCCACCATGGTGGAACTTTTATCATCCGTATCGAAGATACTGACCGCAAGCGTCACGTCGAAGACGGAGAACGTTCCCAGCTTGAAAACCTTCGTTGGTTGGGTATAGACTGGGATGAAAGTCCTGAAACGCATGAAAATTACCGCCAATCAGAGCGTTTGGAACTCTATCAAAAATACATCGACCAATTGCTAGCCGAAGGAAAAGCCTACAAATCTTACGTTACAGAAGAAGAATTGGCAGCAGAACGTGAACGTCAAGAAGCGGCAGGTGAAACACCTCGCTACATCAACGAATACCTCGGCATGAGCGAAGAAGAAAAAGCTGCTTATATCGCAGAACGTGAAGCAGCAGGTGTCATTCCAACGGTTCGCTTGGCAGTGAATGAGTCAGGTATCTACAAATGGCATGATATGGTCAAAGGTGATATCGAATTTGAAGGTGGCAATATCGGTGGTGACTGGGTCATCCAAAAGAAAGATGGATACCCAACTTACAACTTTGCCGTTGTCATCGATGACCACGATATGCAAATCTCTCACGTCATCCGTGGAGACGACCATATTGCTAATACACCAAAACAGCTCATGGTCTATGAAGCTCTTGGTTGGGAAGCACCAGAATTTGGTCACATGACCTTGATCATCAACTCTGAAACTGGTAAGAAGTTGTCTAAACGCGACACTAATACCCTTCAATTCATCGAAGATTACCGGAAGAAAGGTTACCTTCCAGAAGCAGTCTTTAACTTTATCGCTCTTCTAGGTTGGAACCCTGGTGGGGAAGACGAAATCTTCTCTCGCGAAGAACTCATCAAACTCTTTGATGAAAACCGTCTCAGCAAGTCTCCAGCAGCCTTCGACCAAAAGAAAATGGACTGGATGAGCAATGAGTATATCAAGAATGCGGATCTTGCGACCATTTTTGAAATGGCCAAACCATTCCTCGAAGCAGCAGGACGTTTGACAGACAAGGCTGAGAAATTGGTGGAACTCTACAAACCACAAATGAAGTCAGTGGATGAAATTGTTCCATTGACAGACCTCTTCTTCTCAGACTTCCCAGAATTGACAGAAGCTGAGAAAGAAGTCATGGCTGGTGAAACAGTGCCAACGGTACTTGAAGCCTTCAAAGCAAAACTTGAAGCCATGTCAGACGAAGAGTTTGTGGCAGAAAATATCTTCCCACAAATCAAAGCAGTCCAAAAAGAAACAGGTATCAAAGGGAAGAACCTCTTTATGCCTATCCGTATTGCCGTTTCAGGAGAAATGCATGGTCCTGAATTGCCAGACACCATCTACTTGCTTGGACGTGAAAAATCCATCCAACACATCGAAAAAATGTTGGAAGAAATTGCAAAATAGTACCTTAAAAAGAACTCATATATTGAGTTCTTTTTTTGTGTTTACTTATTTGAAAATGCAAAGATTTTATTGTATAATATGAGGTGACAGGGCAAGGGAAATAAAGTAATGCGATGGTATATTCTTTACAATGAGACTCGTATTAGCCCAGACATTACATTTAATGTTGTTGAGTCTACTTATTTTTTCTTTGCGTTTTGCTGGATGTAAGGAGAGATTCCTCATCTATGCAGTTACCATCCGCTACAAAGACCTTGTTTTCGATCACAAGAGTTTTTCTATAAGGATTTTGGTCGCTATTGGCCATTATTTAGAGAACCTATCAACTCTTTCTTCTCCAAAAATAGAAAGAAATCGGATTTGTCCTGTTACCTTGCGTTAAGCAAGGTTTTTTTGTGGAATAGTACTAGGCAATTTACGATTTTGTTTTGGAGTGGTATAATATTAACTATCCTGATGAATAGAGGAACTCAAATGAAAGAATTTAACAAATCAATCAAATTAGAGCATGTGGCTTATGATATTCGTGGTCCAGTTTTGGAAGAAGCTATGCGCATGCGCGCAAATGGAGAAAAAATTCTTCGTTTGAATACAGGGAACCCAGCTGAGTTTGGCTTTACAGCTCCGGATGAGGTGATTCATGACTTGATTATGAATGCGCGTGATAGCGAAGGTTATTCAGATTCTAAAGGAATCTTTTCGGCCCGTAAAGCGATTATGCAATATTGCCAACTGAAAAATTTCCCAAATGTAGATATCGATGATATCTACCTTGGAAATGGGGTTAGTGAGCTGATTGTTATGTCTATGCAGGGGCTTTTGGACAATGGCGATGAAGTCTTAGTTCCTATGCCTGACTATCCTCTTTGGACGGCAGCAGTTAGCTTGGCTGGAGGAAATGCCGTACACTACCTCTGTGATGAAGAAGCTGAATGGTATCCAGACCTAGATGATATCAAGTCTAAGATTAGTTCAAATACCAAGGCTATTGTGTTGATCAATCCAAATAATCCAACAGGTGCCCTCTATCCCAAAGAACTCTTGCTAGATATTATTGAGATTGCTCGTCAAAATGACTTGATTATCTTTGCGGATGAAATCTACGACCGTATGGTTATGGATGGGAATGTCCACACACCAGTAGCAAGTTTGGCTCCAGACCTTTTCTGTGTCAGCATGAATGGTTTGTCTAAATCTCACCGTATCGCTGGATTCCGTGTAGGATGGATGGTCTTGTCTGGACCTAAACATCACGTAAAAGGCTACATTGAAGGTCTCAATATGCTTTCAAATATGCGCCTCTGTTCGAATGTACTTGCCCAGCAGGTAGTTCAAACCTCCCTAGGTGGTCACCAGTCAGTGGATGAATTGCTCTTACCGGGTGGTCGCATCTACGAGCAAAGAAACTTTATTTATAATGCGATTCAAGATATTCCTGGTTTGTCTGCTGTTAAACCAAAAGCAGGTCTTTATATCTTCCCTAAGATTGATCGTAATATGTACCGTATCGACGATGATGAACAATTTGTCCTTAATTTCTTGAAACAAGAAAAGGTGCTTTTAGTACATGGGCGTGGCTTTAACTGGAAAGATCCAGACCACTTCCGTATTGTTTATCTTCCACGTGTCGATGAGTTAGCCCAAATCCAAGAGAAGATGACTCGTTTCTTGAAGCAGTATCGTAGATAAGGCTTTCATAGTAAAAAAGCTGGAAACATTTGTCAGAGCTATTGACAAATAAGTAAGAATCAGATAGAATAGTAAAGTATGTTTAGTAACTGATCACTTTATAGCCGGCTAAACGAATACAAAATCTATGAGGAGGTATTCATCGTGAAACGTACTTATCAACCAAGTAAACTTCGTCGTGCGCGCAAACACGGATTCCGTAACCGTATGTCAACTAAAAACGGTCGTCGCGTATTGGCAGCTCGTCGTCGCAAAGGACGCAAAGTTTTGGCTGCATAACCCAAACGAATTAAACAAAGAAGTCAGTAGGAACTCGAGCCTACTGACTTTTCTGTTATCTAAAAGAGAATGTTCTAAGGTGATTGATTTAGTCTGAAAACTTTAGAAGACGTCTTGAAAAAATCACATTTAGAAAAAGCTCAAAATCAGAAGATTAATTCTCTGATTTTGAGCTTTCTTTATTCTTTCAAATGATAAGAGTAGCTAGCCACGACGACATCTTCGTGCCATCTGAGAGCATATTTTAATTTGAGGCTCATTTGATTGTGAAGGATATTTTGCCAAGGTTTGTTAGGGATGAATTGGGGTACTAGAACTGTAACCGTGTAGTTCTTTTTCTTGGCTTCTTGAGAGATTTTTCGAACATATCGAACTGTAGGTGTGATGATATCGCGATAGCTAGTAGTAATATTTTTGAGAGTGATATTTGGGAAGTAGTCAGCGAATTCTTGAAGGATTTCTTGGTCTTTTTCCTCCGTTTCCTTGGTGGAAATGTGCATAGCCAAAACCTCATCTCCAATGCTTTGAGCGTAGTTAATAGCACCAACGCTGACTCTGGTAACATTTCCTACTAAGACAAGGACGACATTGCCATCGTAGGTTTTCTTTTGGATTCCTTCATAAAGGCGAAGCTGTTTGGCCACTTTTTGGTAATGACTGTGGATGGACAAAAAGAGGAAGGTTAAGACTAGGATAATTGGGAAGAAGGGCCAGATATCTCCAAGTCTGAAGAAGAGTAGAATGAGAACGATAGCATAACAAATGATGGCTCCGAGGATATTTGCAAAGGCAGATTTTAAGAAATGAGAGCCTTTTTCTTTTTTCCAGTGGCGAATCATCCCTGTTTGAGAAAGTGCAAAAGGTACGAAAACTCCAATAGTATAAAGAGGAATCAAGCGTTCTGTATTTCCGTTAAAAATGAGCAGAAGAATCATAGCGCCAAAGGCCAAGGTTAGGATCCCGTTTGAGTATCCTAAGCGATCTCCCTTCTCCATAAAGAGATGGGGCATGTACTTGTTCTTGGCCATATTGTAAGCTAACATAGGAAAGGCCGAAAAACCAGTATTTGCAGCGACGGCTAGGATGAGAGCTGTTGAAAATTGGAAGAGATAATAAACAACTTGACCGAGAGCTGAATCCCCTAAAATTCCTTTAGCCATTTGTGAGAGGATTGTTTCTCCGTGTTGAGGAGTAATCCCCATCCAGTAGTTTAGGAAGGTAATTCCTGCAAAGAGAAATCCAAGAATCAGAGACATGATGGTCAGTGTTTGAGCTGCGTTCTTTTCTTTAGGGGTCTTGAAAAATGGAACAGCATTTGAGATGGCTTCAACCCCGGTTAATGAAGCTGAACCGCTGGTAAAGGCTCTTAAAATCAGGACAATTGAGAGACTTGGGACAGTTTGACCAATTGCAGAAGTTGCATGATAGCTGAGAGAACCTGTCAATAGTTGGAAAATACCAAACAATAAGAGGAAGACCGTACTAAAGATAAAGAGATAGACAGGGATCATCAGCGAACTAGCAGATTCCCTCAAGCCTCGCAGATTTAAAAGCATGAGCAAACATACTAGAAAAATGGAGATGTGGAGGTTGTAGGGATGGAGAGCAGGAAGTGCTGCTGTGATAGCATCAGCTCCTGCAGCCACGGATACGGCTACTGTTAGCATATAGTCAACAAGCAAGCTTCCCCCAGCAATCAAACCGAGCTCAGGAGAAAGATTTTCTCGTGTTACCATATAGGCACCCCCACCTTGAGGGTAGGCGTGAATGATTTGTCGGTAAGAAATGGTTAGACTAGCAAGTAGCAAGAGGACAAAAATGCCGATAGGGAGACTCCACCAAATAGCAAGGGGAGAAAGACTAGCCAAGACAAGGACGACCTGCTCAGGTCCATAGGCGATAGATGAAAGGGCATCGCTTGAGAGCATTGCAAGTGCCTGTGTTTTTCCAAGTAGCCCTCCTTCACCTTCAGTTAAGGACTTGAGAGGACGACCGATAAAGGTATATTTTAGTTTTGTAAACATTTTCTTTCCTTTTTTGAAAATTTTAACAAGAGCTATTATACTGCTATGAAAAAATACCGTCAAGGGAAAATGATTGATTTCAAAATATTTTTTTCCTATAAGGATGCGACTAGTTTTTTTGGTATAATAGAAGGTAGAAAAAACGAGGAAATATAAATGATTTTTGATACTCATACACATTTAAATATAGAGGAATTTTTTGGACGTGAAGAAGAAGAGCTTGCCTTAGCAGCTGAAATGGGTGTGACTCGGATGAATATTGTTGGTTTTGACAAGCCGACGATTGAGCGTGCTTTAGAATTGGTGGACAAGTATGACCAACTCTATGCGACAATTGGATGGCATCCAACAGAGGCAGGGACCTATACAGAGGATGTTGAGAATTACCTGTTGGAGAAACTAAAACATCCCAAAGTTGTTGCCTTGGGTGAGATTGGTTTGGACTATCACTGGATGACAGCCCCTAAAGAAGTGCAGGAGCAAGTTTTTCGTCGTCAGATTCAGCTATCTAAGGATTTGGATTTGCCTTTTGTGGTCCATACCCGTGATGCGCTAGAAGATACCTATGAGATTATTAAGAGTGAGGAAGTTGGTCCCCGTGGTGGTATCATGCACTCTTTCTCAGGTTCACTGGAGTGGGCTGAGAAGTTTGTGGAGCTTGGCATGACTATTTCATTTTCTGGAGTGGTGACCTTTAAAAAAGCGACGGATATCCAAGAGGCTGCTAAAGAGTTACCTTTGGATAAGATTTTGGTAGAAACGGATGCCCCTTACTTGGCACCCGTTCCCAAACGTGGTCGCGAAAACAAGACAGCTTACACGCGCTATGTAGTGGACTTTATCGCCGACTTACGCGGCATGACAACAGAAGAAATAGCTACTGCGACCAGTGCCAATGCAGAGCGAATCTTTGGATTGGAACATAAATCATGAAAGAGAAAATTTCCCAAGTCATCGTAGTCGAAGGGCGCGATGATACGGCCAATCTCAAACGTTACTTTGATGTGGAAACCTATGAGACTCGTGGTTCGGCTATCAATGAACAAGACCTTGAACGAATCCAACGTCTACACCAACGTCATGGGGTGATTGTCTTTACAGATCCTGACTTTAATGGGGAAAGAATCCGTCGGATGATTATGACAGCTATTCCAACAGTTCAACACGCCTTTCTCAAGCGAGATGAAGCAGTGCCAAAATCCAAGTCCAAGGGACGTTCTCTGGGAATTGAACACGCTAGCTACGAAGACTTGAAGACAGCCTTGGCGCAAGTGACAAAGCAATTTGAAGTGGAAAGTGACTTTGATATTAACCGTAGTGACTTGATTCGATTAGGGTTTCTAGCTGGAGCAGACAGCCGAAAACGCAGAGAATATCTAGGAGAGAATCTTCGTATCGGTTATTCCAATGGGAAACAACTACTCAAGCGTTTGGAATTATTTGGCATCCATTTAGCTGAAGTTGAAGATGCCATGAAATCATATGAGAATTGAGAAACTCCCCCAAAATGTAGGGGGAATATGATACAATAGAAGTAAGTTTATACGGTTTAATCAGGCTTGCTTGTAAGCATTAGAAAAGTGACTCTAAGTGGAGATAATGAGGAAAAGTTATGGGAATCTTTGATTTTTTAAAAAAGACAGAAGCAACAAAAACAACTGAAATAACTGAATCCAATAAGGAAGCAGAAGAGGCGAAAGGCAATGCTTGCTTGGGTGTTCTAGATTTGTTCCCGATGAAGAAAACGAATCAATTATTGATTGTAGGGAGTTTAGAAGGTAGTCTGAATGTTGGGGATCGGTTGCAATTTTGCAATCCCGACCAAGGAATGGAAATTCTTGGCTCTGTAGAAGTAAAAAAACTTAGCAGTCAAAACAAAGATGCAGATAGTCTAACTGATGAAGTTCTTGCCCATCTAGTAGTTGATAGGATTCCTTCTTTAGATAAACTGAAAAAGGGAAGTGTGCTCTTTAGTTCGGGTGTTGATGAAGAGCAAAAATTATCTAGCTATTCAGATGCTCTTTATCGTGCTTTTGTAGCCATTCAAGAAGGTCAATTGACTAATGAAGACTATTTGGCATCTAGTCTTGATGATAGCGTAGAGATTTTACGCCTCTTTTTATGGAAATGCCGTCAAAATCAGGAAACTGAAAGTGAAGAAAGCTATCAAACTAACACCCGCAAGTTGGAGCGTCTAGCAGAAATTGTCAAGGATAAGTTGTTAGCAGCAGATTCTGTTTATGCAGTTTATTCAGAAAAAACAGGCGAACCCTATCTTTTCTCAACGACCTATGACAGGGGAGAAGAGGGATACCTATGTACTGATCCCATGATCATGCTTTTGACACCATCTTGGTATCGCCAATTCAAGGAAACCATTGATAGTCGACCAAACTCAGTCGTAAAACTGATTGAAAATACGGAAGATAAAAAAGGGATTGAGAATTTCCTTGGGACAGCCTTTTACTTAAATGGTGCCTTGGGAACAATCTTTAATTCCAAGGAAGTTAGCATCAGTGCCTCGGCCTTGGTTCAAAAACCAGATTATTCTAATTTGCCAGAAATACAAGTTCCTGTAATGAATCCTGACCTAGTAAGATGGATGTTGTTGATGGGGCAACTAGATTATCCGATTAAGGAAGAGCAAGAATTACTTTATAAACTCTATTATAAGTTCTTTTCAGAAGCTATGCCGAAAGCTAAATTCCTAATTCCTTTAGATGCGGCTTCGGAATTTAAGGGCGATAGTCAGGAAGGAAATTCCTTCGTTTTAGAAAAAGATTCTAGTTTCAACATTCCAGTCAAAGAAGGAAAAGATGGGCGAAACTCTGTGCCGGTATTTACCGATTGGAAACGTCTGCGAATGGTCTTTGATGAAAAATGGAATGGCATGATTGAAGAAGCGGGAGGCATGATTGAAGTTTTTGACTATGCCATTAATCCAACGGAATACTATGAAGCGGGTGCCTATGTTAGCCTAACAGCTTTTAAAGAGATGCAAGAGCTCAGTGAGGAACTAGAAGGCAGAGCTAAAGATTAGAGAGTTTCTTTACATTGGGAAACTTTATAGTTTTATCTACATCCTACTTGAACCACACCCTTTTTCAAAGATTTTGAAAGGAAACCATATGGCAAATAGAAGTTATATTTACTTAAAAAACGGAGATGAAGCTCGTATCTTAACAGAAGGCATCTACACGATACCTTATTTTTGGCAATTGTTTTGGGATGAAGAAGATTTAAGAGCTCCCATTGCTCTCTGGAAAACAGCAGAAGAACTCGAAGAAGATGAAGAGCAAGCAGAAAGATTTTACCAAGAGCAGAATGTAGATATCTTGCTTTCTATTGAAAAATTCCAGCAGAATGCCCTCAGAAACCGATCTTTTTTAGAAGAGAATGCCCCACAATCCGTGCAACTATATGATGCCTTTGTCCGTTATATTCTTGCAAACGTAAAAGATGGTGATGTGCTCGGATTTGATCTTTTAGATGTTGTTTTTATGGACCAAGTGTCTGTTGTTTCTGATAAACTGTTAAAAAATATACGAGCTATTCGGGGAAATCAACCCAAAGATTTAGATTTTTCTTTGACTGAAAAGAACTTAATTGGTCTTGCTATGGGCTTTCCTGACTATTATGCTTCAGAATTATTGCCAGAAGACAATATTCTAGATTCGGTTGCCTATCAGGATGAACTGAAGAAAACGAACCCCCAAGAAGATAAGAAAGTGCTTGATACGACTGGATCTGATTCAAAAGGGAACAAGTGGAGGAATGGTTTAGTATATTTGTTTATACTTGCACTAGTAATTAGGTTGATTTTTTATATGATGGTTAAGAGATAGAAAAGAGAATACATGAGAATTGCAGATTATAGCGTGACCAAGGCAGTGCTGGAGCGTCACGGTTTTACCTTTAAAAAGTCCTTCGGACAAAATTTCCTGACCGATACCAATATCCTTCAAAAAATTGTGGATACGGCTGAAATTGACGATCAAGTCAATGTCATCGAGATTGGGCCAGGAATTGGTGCCTTGACTGAGTTTTTAGCTGAGCGTGCAGCTCAAGTCATGGCCTTTGAGATTGACCACCGCTTGGTACCAATCCTAGCGGATACTTTGCGGGATTTTGATAATGTGACTGTAGTCAACGAGGACATTCTAAAAGTTGACCTAGCGCAACATATCCAAAATTTCAAAAATCCTGATTTACCAATCAAGGTAGTAGCCAACTTGCCCTACTATATCACGACGCCTATTCTCATGCACTTGATTGAAAGTGGCATTCCTTTTAGTGAGTTTGTGGTTATGATGCAAAAAGAAGTGGCAGATCGTATCTCTGCTAAGCCAAATACCAAGGCTTACGGCAGCTTGTCGATTGCCGTTCAGTATTACATGACAGCTAAGGTTGCTTTTATCGTACCTCGTACGGTCTTTGTGCCAGCACCAAATGTGGATTCAGCTATCCTGAAAATGGTACGTCGCCCAGAACCGGCTGTAGCAGTGGAAGACGAGAAATTCTTCTTTAAAGTTTCCAAGGCTAGTTTTACCCATCGTCGTAAGACCTTGTGGAATAATCTGACAGGTTACTTTGGCAAGACTGATGAAATCAAGGATAAATTGACTAAGGCATTGGATCAGGCAGGACTATCCCCAAGTGTACGCGGTGAAGCTCTTGGCTTAGAAGAATTCGCTAGTCTAGCAGATGCGCTTAAAGGACAAGGACTCTAGGATGCAGGGACAAATCATTAAAGCTTTGGCCGGATTCTACTATGTGGAGAGTGATGGTCAGGTTTATCAAACACGCGCGCGTGGAAATTTTCGTAAAAAGGGTCATACGCCCTATGTTGGAGATTGGGTAGATTTTTCTGCGGAGGAAAATTCCGAAGGTTATATTCTCAAGATTCACGAACGAAAAAATAGTCTGGTTCGTCCACCGATTGTCAATATTGACCAAGCTGTGGTGATCATGTCGGTCAAAGAGCCTGACTTTAATAGCAACTTATTGGATCGGTTCTTGGTTCTTTTGGAGCACAAGGGCATTCATCCTATCGTCTATATTTCCAAAATGGACTTACTAGAGGATAGGAGAGAACTGGATTTCTACGAGAAAACCTATCGTGCTATTGGTTACGATTTTGTGACGAGTAAAGAAGAACTTTTACCCTTGTTGACAGGCAAGATTACGGTCTTCATGGGGCAGACGGGTGTTGGAAAGTCAACTTTGCTCAATAAAATCGCACCTGATCTCAATCTAGAAACGGGAGAAATCTCAGACAGTCTGGGTCGTGGTCGTCACACTACTCGAGCGGTTAGTTTTTACAATCTCAATGGTGGGAAAATCGCAGACACACCAGGTTTTTCATCGCTGGATTACGAAGTAACAACAGCAGAAGATCTGAATCAGGCTTTTCCAGAGATTGCTAGTGTCAGTCGTGATTGTAAATTCCGCACTTGTACCCATACCCATGAGCCATCTTGCGCTGTAAAACCAGCAGTAGAAGAGGGCATCATTGCTACCTTCCGTTTTGACAACTACCTGCAATTCCTCAGTGAGATTGAAAATCGTAGAGAAACCTATAAAAAAGTCAGCAAAAAAATTCCAAAATAAGGAGAAACCTATGTCTCAATACAAGATTGCTCCGTCAATTCTGGCAGCAGATTATGCCAACTTTGAACGTGAAATCAAACGCTTAGAAGCAACTGGGGCAGAATACGCCCATATCGATATCATGGATGGTCACTTTGTACCTCAGATCAGCTTTGGTGCAGGTGTAGTCGAAAGTCTTCGTCCTCATAGCAAGATGGTCTTTGATTGCCATTTGATGGTATCAAATCCCGAACATCATTTAGAAGACTTTGCGCGTGCAGGTGCAGACATCATCAGCATCCATGCAGAAGCAACACCTCATATCCATGGGGCCCTTCAAAAAATTCGTTCTCTTGGTGTCAAACCTTCGGTTGTCATTAACCCTGGAACACCTGTTGAGGTGATTAAACATGTGCTTCACCTAGTTGACCAAGTATTAGTCATGACCGTTAACCCAGGTTTCGGCGGACAAGTATTTCTGCCTGAAACCATGGATAAGATTCGTGAGTTGGTGGCACTTCGTGAGGAGAAGGGTTTGAACTTTGAAATCGAAGTCGATGGTGGGATTGATGACCAGACTATTACTCAAGCCAAAGAAGCTGGTGCAACAGTCTTTGTAGCAGGGTCCTATGTCTTTAAGGGAGATGTCAATGAACGAGTGCAAGCTCTCAGAAAACAACTGGACTAAAGTTGCAGTTTTTGCAGGCGGAGACCGCGGTCACTATCGGACAGATTTTGACTGCTTTGTCGGTGTGGATCGAGGCTCACTTTGGGTACTGGAGGAAAAACTTCCTCTTGCTTTAGCCGTTGGGGATTTTGATTCTGTGACTGTAGAAGAACGTCATTTGATTCAAAAACGTGCCCAGCATTTTGTTCAAGCCCAGCCAGAAAAAGATGATACCGATCTGGAACTAGCACTTTTAACGATTTTTGAAAAAAATCCTCAAGCTCAGATCACTATTTTCGGTGCCCTAGGTGGTCGCATTGACCATATGTTGGCTAATGTGTTTCTGCCTAGCAATCCTAAATTGGCGCCATATATGCGTCAGATAGAGATTGAGGATGGACAAAATTTGATTCGTTACTGTCCAGAAGGGATCAGTCAACTTGAACCACGGTCAGACTATGATTATCTTGCTTTTATGCCTGTGAGGGATAGTCAGCTGACCATTATCGGTGCCAAGTACGAATTGACAGAAGAGAACTTTTTCTTTAAGAAAGTCTATGCTTCTAACGAATATATAGATAGGGAAGTTTCGGTAACATGCCCGGATGGCTATGTGGTCGTACTGCATAGTAAGGATAGGAGATAGGATGGAGATTGTATTACTACTGTTATTAATTGCTAACCTAGTCGGCCTCTTTCTCATTTGGCAAAGGCAGGACAAGCAGGAGCAATATTTGACCAAGAGTTTAGAAGATCAGGCAGATAATCTCTCAGATCAACTGGATTATCGCTTCGAACAAGCTCGACAGGTCAGTCAGCTGGATCAAAAAAATCTTGAAGTAGCTGTCAGTGATCGCTTGCAGGAAGTGCGAATCGAGTTACACCAAGGCCTGACTCAAGTTCGGCAGGACATGAATGAGAACCTCCTCCAAACCAGGGATAAGACTGACCAACGCCTCCAAGCCTTGCAGGAATCAAATGAACAACGCTTAGAACAAATGCGCCAAACGGTTGAGGAAAAATTAGAAAAGACTTTGCAAACACGCTTGCAGGCCTCTTTTGAGACAGTTTCCAAGCAACTAGAATCTGTTAATCGTGGCCTAGGTGAAATGCAGACGGTGGCGCGAGATGTCGGTGCGCTTAATAAGGTCTTATCTGGAACCAAGACCCGAGGAATTCTGGGTGAATTACAACTGGGACAGATTATTGAAGATATCATGACACCTGCCCAATATGAACGAGAATTTGCAACTGTTGAAAACTCTAGTGAACGAGTAGAATACGCCATCAAGTTGCCTGGCCAAGGCGACCAAGAATATGTCTATCTACCGATTGATTCTAAGTTTCCACTGGAGGATTATTACCGCCTTGAAGAAGCCTATGAAGCGGGTGATAAGGATGAGATTGAACGTTGCCGTAAATCTCTCCTAGCAAGTGTTAAACGTTTTGCCAAGGATATCAAAAGTAAATATTTGGCGCCTCCTCGAACAACCAATTTTGGTGTCTTGTTTGTTCCAACAGAAGGACTCTATTCAGAAATCGTTCGTAATCCGATTTTCTTTGATGATTTGAGACGGGAGGAGCAGATTATCGTTGCAGGGCCAAGTACCTTATCAGCCCTTCTTAACTCTCTATCAGTTGGCTTCAAAACTCTCAATATCCAAAAGAGTGCCGACCATATCAGCAAGACTCTTGCCAGTGTCAAGACCGAGTTTGGCAAGTTTGGGGGGGTTTTGGTCAAGGCACAAAAACATCTCCAACATGCCTCTGGCAATATTGATGATTTATTAAACCGTCGTACTACAGCTATCGAGCGAACGCTCCGTCACATTGAGTTATCAGAAGGTGAGCCTGAGCTTGATCTACTCCAGTTCCAAGAAGATGAGGAAGAATATGAAGATTAGTCACATGAAGAAAGATGAGCTGTTTGAAGGCTTTTACTTAATCAAATCAGCTGACCTAAGACAGACGCGTGCTGGGAAGAATTACCTGGCTTTCACTTTCCAAGATGACAGTGGGAAAATTGAAGGGAAACTCTGGGATGCCCAACCTCATAACGTCGAAGCTTTTACTGCAGGGAAAGTTGTTCACATGCAGGGACGTCGTGAGGTATACAATAACACCCCACAGGTTAATCAAATCACCCTTCGCTTACCACAACCTGGCGAACCAAATGACCCAGCAGATTTTAAGGTAAAATCACCAGTGGATGTTAAGGAAATCCGTGAGTATATGGCGCAGATGATTTTCAAAATTGAAAATCCTATCTGGCAACGAATCGTTCGAGCTCTCTATACCAAATATGATAAAGAATTTTATTCCTATCCAGCTGCCAAAACCAACCATCATGCCTTTGAAACAGGACTTGCTTATCATACGGCTACTATGGTTCGTTTAGCAGAGGCAATTGCTGATGTGTACCCACAGCTTAATAAGAGCTTGCTCTATGCGGGAATTATGCTCCATGACCTAGCCAAGGTTATTGAGTTGACTGGTCCAGACCAGACAGAGTATACAGTCAGAGGGAACCTTATCGGACATATTGCCTTGATTGATAGTGAAATCACCAAAACAGTAATGGAACTTGGCATTGATGATACTCGAGAAGAAGTGGTGCTTCTGCGCCATGTGATTCTCAGCCACCATGGTTTACTTGAGTATGGTAGTCCAGTTCGTCCTCGTGTGATGGAAGCTGAAATCATTCATATGATTGATAATCTAGATGCCAGCATGATGATGATGTCAACAGCGCTCGCCCTTGTTGATGAGGGTGAAATGACCAATAAAGTCTTTGCAATGGACAATCGTTCCTTCTACAAGCCAAAATTAGACTAGAAACTAAAAAAATGAGCTTTATTTAGACAATAAAGTTCGTTTTTTTTGCTTTAGTGTGATATAATGAGAAAAAGACTAATTAAAAAGAATGGTGAATAACTAATGAAATTAAGAAGAAGTGATCGGATGGTTGTTATTTCCAATTACTTGATTAACAATCCTTACAAATTAACCAGTCTCAATACCTTTGCAGAAAAGTATGAATCTGCTAAGTCTTCTATTTCAGAAGATATTGTCATCATTAAGCGTGCCTTCGAAGAAATTGAAATCGGTCATATTCAAACGGTGACAGGTGCTGGTGGTGGTGTTATTTTTACACCATCGATCTCTACCCTTGAGTCTAAAACGATTATCGAAGAGCTTCGTGATAAACTTTCAGAGAGTGACCGCATTCTTCCGGGTGGCTACATTTATTTATCTGACCTATTGAGCACTCCAGCTATTTTGAAAAACATCGGTCGCATTATTGCTAAGAGCTTTATGGATCAGAAGATTGATGCCGTTATGACTGTTGCGACCAAAGGGGTTCCGCTTGCAAATGCAGTGGCAAATGTTCTCAATGTTCCATTTGTCATTGTCCGTCGCGACTTGAAAATCACTGAGGGTTCAACTGTTAGTGTCAACTATGTTTCAGGTTCTAGTGACCGTATCGAAAAGATGTTCCTTTCAAAACGTAGCCTTAAAGCAGGAAGTCGTGTCTTGATCGTTGATGACTTCTTGAAGGGTGGAGGGACCATTAACGGGATGATTAGCCTCTTGTCTGAGTTTGATTCTGAATTGGCTGGAGTAGCCGTCTTTGCCGATAATGCGCAAGAAGATCGCGAACAACAGTTTGATTACAAATCACTCTTGAAGGTTACCAACATTGATGTGAAGAATCAAAAAATTGCTGTTGAAGTTGGAAACATCTTTGACGCAGAAAAATAAGAATGAACTTAAAATACAAAGGTTGGAACTTTCGTCCCAGCCTTTCTTTGATAATGAATATAAAGGAGTCCTATGAAAACACCATTTATTAATCGTGAAGCCCTAGAAAAAATTGTTGAAGAGTTTCCAACCCCTTTCCACCTCTACGATGAAAAAGGGATTCGCGAGAAAGCACGCGCAGTAAACAAAGCCTTTTCTTGGAATCAGGGCTTTAAAGAATATTTTGCAGTCAAGGCGACTCCGACCCCAGCTATCTTGAAAATCTTACAAGAAGAAGGATGTGGAGTGGATTGTTCTAGTTATGTAGAACTCTTGATGAGTCATAAGCTAGGATTTTCTGGTTCTGATATGATGTTCTCATCCAATAATACTCCAGATAGAGAGTATGCTTATGCCCGTGAATTAGGTGCGACGATTAATTTAGATGCTTTTGAAGATATCGAACATTTAGAGCGTGCAGCAGGTATCCCAGAAATCATCTCTTGCCGTTATAATCCTGGTGGCGTATTTGAACTAGGGACAGACATTATGGATAATCCTGGCGAAGCTAAGTTCGGGATGACTAAGGAGCAGCTCTTTGAAGCCTTTGCTATCCTGAAAGAAAAGGGAGCTAAAACCTTTGGGATTCATTCCTTCCTAGCTTCCAATACAGTGACCCACCTTTATTATCCAGAATTAGCGCGTCAGCTCTTTGAGTTGGCTGTAGAAATCAAGGAAAAGTTGGATATTTCGCTGGACTTTATCAACCTTTCTGGTGGTATCGGGGTCAACTATCGCCCAGATCAAGAGCCAAATGATATTGCTTTGATTGGTGAGGGAGTTCGTCAGGTTTATGAAGAAGTTCTTACACCAGCAGGTCTTGGTCAAGTTAAGATTTTTACAGAACTAGGACGCTTTATGTTGGCACCTCATGGTATTTTAGTCACAAAAGTAACTCATAAAAAGAAAACCTACCGTACTTATCTAGGAGTCGATGCGTCAGCTGTCAATCTTATGAGACCAGCTATGTACGGTGCTTACCACCATATTACTAATATGATGCATCCTGATGGTCAGACTGAAGTAGTTGATGTTGTTGGCTCCCTTTGTGAAAACAACGATAAGTTTGCAGTTAATCGCGAGTTGCCTCAAACAGAAATTGGTGATTTGTTAGTGATTCATGATACAGGTGCCCATGGCTTCTCTATGGGATACCAGTACAATGCCAAACTTCGTTCGGCAGAGATTCTCTATACAGAGGACGGTGGAGCGCGCTTGATTCGCCGAGCAGAGCGACCAGAGGACTATTTTGCAACTCTCTATGGGTTTGATTTTGACAAGGATTAATAAATATTTTGAAAATCATGAAAGTTGAAAGTGAAAAACAGATTGTTTTCTAAAAAATAGGCAAAATCTATTGTTTTTCCTTTCAAGCGTGATATAATAAAATTATAAAACGGTTTCAAGGAAGGTGACGTGATGTCAGAAGAAACAATAGACTACGGACAAGTGACAGGAATGGTACATTCGACAGAGAGTTTTGGGGCGGTAGATGGTCCCGGAATTCGTTTCATTGTCTTTTTGCAGGGCTGTCAGATGCGTTGCCAATATTGCCATAACCCTGATACATGGGCTATGGAAACCAATAAATCTCGCGTACGAACAGTAGATGATGTCTTGGAAGAAGCCCTTCGCTATCGTGGCTTCTGGGGAGACAAGGGTGGTATTACAGTCAGTGGAGGAGAAGCTCTTCTCCAAATCGATTTCTTGATTGCCCTCTTTACAAAGGCAAAAGAAAAAGGCATCCACTGTACCTTAGATACCTGTGCTCTTCCATTCCGTAACAAACCACGCTATCTTGAAAAATTCAACAAGCTTATGGCTGTGACTGACTTGGTTCTTCTTGATATCAAGGAAATCAACGAAGCTCAACATAAGATTGTAACCAGTCAAAGTAACAAAACTATTTTAGCTTGTGCTCAATACTTGTCAGATATTGGGAAACCTGTCTGGATTCGTCACGTTCTCGTACCTGGGTTGACAGACCGAGATGAAGATTTGATTGAGCTTGGGAAGTTCGTGAAAACTCTTAAAAACGTTGATAAGTTTGAAATCCTACCTTATCACACGATGGGTGAATTCAAGTGGCGTGAACTTGGCATTCCGTATTCGCTTGAAGGAGTTAAACCTCCGACAGCAGATCGTGTCAAGAACGCTAAGGAATTGATGGATACAGAAAGCTATCAAGATTACATGAAACGTGTACATGGATAATATAAAAAATGAGGTCGAGTTTTCTCGGCCTCTTTTCGATTATAGAAAAGACTCAGCAATTTAGCCGAGCCTTTTATTTTTTATCTCGAATGTTGTTTTCCAGCATTACGTTTTTTGTTTTTCTTCTTGTTAGAAGTTGTGATAGCTGCTGCTGATTCAGGGGTTACATCTTTACGAGCGCCTGAAGTTTTGCTTGCTTTTGGTGGGTTCTTTGCAAATTCTTCGCGTACTTTTTTGCGAAGTTTTGGACGAATCATGTAGTTGACGATGAATTGTTGAAGAATCATCATGAAACCACCGACAACCCAGTAAAGTGTGACGCTGGCTGGAGAGAAGATGGAGAACATGACGATCATCATTGGACTCATGTAAATCATTTTCTTGAGTTGTTCTCTTTGAGTCTCGTCTTCAACTCCGTGTAGAGAAAGGAGTGATTGGATGTAGTAGAGAATACCAGCGCAGGCGATGAGAATCCAACTTGGAGAACCCAGTGCGATTCCTAAGAAGCTAGCCTCAGAAACACCTTCTGTGTGTTGAGCAGCAAAGTAGATAGCAGAGAAGAAAGGCATTTGAATGAGGATAGGGAAACATCCTACACCACCAAACATACTAATACCATGCTCTTTTTGAGCAGCAAAGAGAGCTTGTTGGGCTTCTAGTTTTTCTTCTTGAGTCGTTGCTTCTTTGAGACGAGTCTGATGTGGCTCAAGGACATGCTTGAGGGCGTTCATCTTCTCAGAGTGAAGGGTAGCCTTCCATGATTGGTAGATACCAAGTGGGAGGATAATCAAGCGAACGATAATAGTTACGATGATGATACCAACACCGAAACCAAGACCTTGATCATTGGCAAAGTATTTGATAGCCTCTGCCATAGGTGCTCCGATGGTATTCCAGATAAATCCGGTTGGCTGACCTGTTGCTTTATCAACCTGGACACATCCTGTCAATACTAATAGCATAGCCACTCCCATGATTGAGAGGGCGATTCGTTTAATTGATTTCACTGTTTTTATTCCTTCTTTAAAAATTATACCTTTCTATTCTACTGTTTTTTTTGAAAATATACAATAGTTCTAGAGACCTAATTTGCGACTTTGAAGTCAGAATAGGAAGGAAAGTTACTCAATTGGACGTCGAGATAGGTCACTTTTGAGAAAGGAGTTGGTCCTTTTCGGATCTCTTGGATGAACTTAGCCATGATAGCAGAAGACTCTGCTTGGGCAAGGATTTCAACGGTTCCGTCATCGTTGTTCCAGACCCGGCCGGTGATTCCGCCTAGTTCGAGCGCAAGGGTATAGACGCCCCAACGAAAGCCAACGCCCTGAACGCGTCCCTGTGCAATCATTTTGACCTTTTGCATACCAAACCTCCTTGATTGTGTTATAATACTCCTATGACTATTATAACCTCTAAAGCGAATTCTGTGGTAAAAAATGCCAAGAAATTGCATCAAAAAAAATATCGAAAATCTTCTTATTTAATTGAGGGCTGGCATTTATTTGAGGAAGCTGTTCAGGCGGGAGCAACGATTGAGAAAATATTTGCTCTAGTAGAGTATGGAGATAAACTAGTAGATTATCCTCAGACTGTCTTTGTGACAGAGGAAATCTTATTTGATTTAGCAGATTCACAAACACCTCAGGGCATTGTAGCTATTGTTCAAAAGGAAGAGGAGCTGTTGCCGGATTTGACCTCAGGTAAATATCTTTTCTTAGAAGATGTGCAGGACCCTGGAAATGTAGGGACCATGATACGGACGGCAGATGCGGCAGGTTTTTCAGGAGTCATCGTTTCAAGCAAGTCGGCTGATATATACAGCCTCAAAACTCTTCGCTCCATGCAGGGAAGTCATTTTCATTTACCAATTTATCGGATGCCTGTTGATACATTTGTTGAAGAGGCGAAAAAGAGTCATTTGCCGATTCTAGCCACTACCTTATCCCAAAACTCTAAAGATTATCGTGAACTTGCTCGACTAGAGGATTTTGCCTTGGTGATGGGAAATGAAGGCCAGGGCATTAGTTCATTCATGACAGCCCAGGCAGACCAACTGGTTCACATCAACATGAAAGGGCAGGCGGAAAGTCTCAATGTTGCTATTGCGGCAGGCATACTCATGTTTTATTTGAGTTAAATCAATTTATTTTTGTTATAATCAGTAAAAAGATTTCATAAGGAGAAAAAGATATGAATCAAACAATTATTCAAGAACATTCTGGTTTGAATCAATTTTATGCAAAAGTTTATGCTTTTGTAGGGATTGGGATTGCCTTATCTGCAGTTGTTTCAGCCTTGATGTTAACAACCTTCCAAGATGTTCTCGTACAGTTAATGCTTAATGCACGCATATGGCTAATCGTAACAGGAGTCGTTGAAGTTGCTCTAGTGTTATTTGCAAGTGGTTTAGCGTTAAGGAACAGTCCAGCAGCATTTCCAATATTTCTATTATATTCTGTGGTCAACGGTTTTTCACTAAGTTTCATTGTATCGCTTTACCTTCCTGGTACAGTCCTAACAGCCTTTATCTCCAGTGCAGCCCTTTTCTTTGTCATGGCGATTGTCGGAGTCGTCATCAAAAAGGATTTGAGTGGTATCGGACGTGCTTTGATTGCAGCCTTATTTGGTCTAATATTAGCCATGGTTGTTAATATCTTCTTAAATAGTGGCCTAATGGACTATATCATCAGTATTGTGATGATACTTGTTTTTGCAGGTTTAATCGCTTGGGATAATCAAAAAATTCGTTATGTTTATGAAGAGTCAGATGGTCAGGTCGCTACAGGCTGGGCAATTTCTTTGGCACTTAGCCTCTACCTTGACTTTATCAACCTCTTCCTTAGCTTCTTGCGTATCTTTGGAAATGACGATTAATACTTTTAGAGCTCAAATGAGCTCTTTTTTATTTTTTACTTTCATTTTTACTAGCAAAAGGGTATAATCTTTTTATTATTCAAAAGGAGGGGTACATATGAAAAAAAGTTTTATTCACCAGCAGGAAGAGATTTCATTTGTAAAAAATACCTTTACCCAGTATTTAAAAGATAAGTTAGAAGTAGTAGAAGTACAAGGGCCAATTTTAAGTAAGGTTGGAGACGGGATGCAGGATAACCTTTCAGGGATTGAACATCCGGTATCTGTTAAGGTTTTACAAATCCCAGATGAAACCTATGAGGTGGTACATTCACTTGCTAAGTGGAAACGCCATACTTTGGCACGTTTTGGTTTCGGTGAAGGAGAAGGTCTCTTCGTTCACATGAAGGCTCTTCGTCCGGACGAAGATTCACTAGATGCGACTCATTCGGTTTATGTGGACCAGTGGGACTGGGAAAAGGTAATTCCTAATGGACAACGCAATCTAGCCTACCTCAAAGAAACCGTTGAAAAGATTTATAAGGCCATTCGTTTAACAGAATTAGCAGTAGAAGCACGATATGATATTGAGTCAATTTTGCCTAAGCAAATCACCTTTATCCATACAGAAGAGTTGGTTGAACGCTATCCAGACTTGACGCCAAAAGAACGTGAAAATGCTATCTGTAAGGAATTCGGTGCTGTCTTCTTGATTGGTATTGGCGGTGTATTGTCGGATGGAAAACCTCATGATGGACGTGCACCAGACTATGATGACTGGACAACTGAATCTGAAAATGGCTATCATGGCTTGAATGGAGATATCCTTGTCTGGAATGATAATTTGGGTGCAGCCTTTGAATTATCTTCAATGGGAATTCGTGTTGATGAAGATACCCTCCGTCGACAAGTAGTTATTACAGGAGATGAAGACCGTCTTTCTTTGGAATGGCATAGAGCTCTTCTAAACGGACTCTTCCCGTTGACAATTGGTGGAGGAATTGGTCAATCACGTATGGCTATGTTCCTACTTCGTAAGAAGCACATCGGTGAAGTTCAAACTAGTGTTTGGCCACAAGAAGTCAGAGATACTTACGACAATATTCTTTAATCAATCGAGCCGCAAGGTTCGATTTTCTTTTTTTTATCAGAATTTGGTATAATATACCTTATGAAAATCGTATCAGGAATCTACGGAGGACGTCCTTTAAAGACGTTAGACGGGAAAACAACGAGACCAACATCTGACAAGGTCCGAGGAGCTATTTTCAATATGATTGGTCCCTACTTTGAAGGAGGACGTGTACTAGATCTCTATGCTGGCAGTGGTGGTTTATCCATCGAAGCAGTTTCAAGGGGAATGTCAAGTGCTGTTCTGGTCGAGAGGGATAGACGGGCCCAGAATATTGTGGCAGAAAATATCCGGATGACCAAGGAAACCTCAAAGTTTCAATTATTGAAAATGGAGTCCAGTCGTGCGTTGGAGCAGGTGGATGGCGTTTTTGATCTCATCTTTTTGGACCCTCCCTATGCAAAGGAACAAATCGTGTCTGATATTGAAAAAATGGCAGAGCGAGATCTTTTTTCAAAAGATGTCATGGTGGTTTGTGAAACAGATAAATCAGTAGAGCTTCCGGAAGAAATAGCCTGTTTGGGTATCTGGAAAGAAAAAATATATGGGATTAGTAAGGTGACGGTTTATGTCAGATAAGATTGGTTTATTCACAGGTTCGTTTGATCCGATAACAAAGGGCCATTTGGACCTCATTGAGCGTGCAAGTGAGCTCTTTGATCAATTGTATGTAGGAATTTTTTATAATCCACACAAAAATGGATTTTTACCGATAGAAAGCCGACTAGAGACGGTTGAAAAAGCAGTGGCACATTTAGAAAATGTCCAAGTCATAGCTTCTCACGATGAGTTAGTGGTTGATGTTGCTAGAAAACTGGGTGTCCATGTTCTTGTTCGTGGTTTGCGTAACGCTGCGGATCTTCAGTATGAAGCCAGTTTTGATTTTTACAATCATCAATTAGCAGGAGAGATTGAGACAGTCTATCTCCATAGCCGCCCAGAGCATGTCTACATCAGCTCTTCAGCTGTGAGAGAACTATTGAAATTTGGTCAAGATATCAGTGAGTATGTCCCAAATGCTGTCTTAGAGGAGTTAAAACATGAAGAAAAAAACTAGATGGCCCATATATTTAATCATCGGGCTTATTATCACATTTATAGCTTTTACAGTGCCCCTGCCTTATTACATTGAGGTTCCAGGAACTTCAGAAGATATTCGAAAAGTTTTACAAGTTAATAACCAACCTGACCAAGAGGAAGGTTCCTACCAATTTGTAACGGTTGGAGTTAAGCACGCTAGACTGGTCGATTTGGTTTATGCCTGGCTAACACCTTTTACAGATATTCGAAGTGCTAAAGAGATGACAGGTGGTTCATCAGATACTGAATATATGCGAATCAACCAGTTTTATATGGAAACGTCGCAAAATATGGCCAAATATCAAGGCTTGAAAACTGCGGGCAAGGAGATAGAACTCAAATATCTCGGTGTTTATGTTTTGACTGTGACGGATAACTCGACTTTCAAGGGAATTCTCAATATCGCTGACACCGTGACGGCTGTAAATGATAAAACTTTTGAAAGCTCCAAGGAGATGGTCGACTACGTCAATTCTCAAACTCTTGGAGATAAGGTTAAGGTTACTTACCAAGAGGATGGGAAAGTTAAAACGGCTGAAGGGAAAATCATTACTCTTGAGAATGGGAAAAACGGTATCGGAATTGGTTTGATTGACCGAACAGAAGTATCAAGTGATGTGCCAATCAAGTTTTCAACTGCAGGCATTGGTGGTCCTAGTGCTGGGCTGATGTTTAGCTTGTCTATTTATACACAAATTGCAGACCCAACTCTTCGAAATGGACGGATTATTGCCGGTACAGGAAGTATCGATAGAGATGGGAATGTAGGTGATATTGGTGGCATTGATAAAAAGGTGGTTGCTGCTGCTAAAAAAGGAGCTACTGTATTTTTTGCACCTAATAATCCCGTTTCTGAAGAAGCTAAAAAGGCCAATCCTAATGCTAAAAGTAATTATGAAACGGCTGTAGAAGCTGCTCAGATGATTAAAACAGACATGAAGATTGTTCCTGTAAAAACACTTCAGGATGCAATTGATTACTTGAAAAACAACCCATAAAATATAGTGCAAGTCCATAGACTAGCGTAGAAAAAGAGAAGATGGTATAATAGGCAGATGATTCAATTGTTTTTTACCCTCAGTAGTCATATGTTTTTTGTCTACCTAGTTTTTCAACTGTTGAAAGATTTGGTCAAATGGGATCAAATTTTGAAGGTAACTAAGGACAATGCGAGGAAGGTACGACTTTTGGTAGTATTGTGTAGTATCGGTTTAGGATATCTGATTAGTTCCTTTTTCCTAAATCTCTACCAAGTCTGGCAAGAAGCCGTACGGACATTATTTTAAACTCGAAAGTAAAGGAAAATATTTATGGAAAAAATTGTAGTTCGAGGTGGCGATAATCGCCTAGTCGGAAGTGTTACGATTGAAGGTGCGAAAAATGCAGTTTTGCCACTACTTGCGGCGACGATTTTAGCAAGCGAAGGAAAAACAGTTTTAAAAAATGTTCCGATCTTATCAGATGTCTTTACCATGAATCAAGTAGTTCGTGGATTAAACGCGAAAGTGGATTTTGACCAAGAAGCACATATTGTTGAAGTTGATGCGACAGATGACATTACAGAAGAGGCACCTTATAAGTATGTCAGCAAGATGCGTGCATCTATTGTAGTCTTGGGTCCAATCCTGGCTAGAGTTGGTCACGCTAAAGTTTCGATGCCAGGTGGATGTACGATTGGTAGTCGTCCTATTGACCTTCACCTTAAAGGTTTGGAAGCAATGGGAGCTAAGATCACCCAAACAGCTGGTTATATCGAAGCTAAGGCAGAACGCTTGCATGGAGCCCATATCTATATGGACTTTCCTAGTGTTGGGGCAACTCAAAACTTGATGATGGCTGCAACGCTAGCTGATGGCGTAACTGTTATTGAAAATGCTGCGCGTGAGCCTGAGATTGTAGACTTGGCTGTTCTCTTGAATAAAATGGGAGCAAAAGTTAAGGGTGCAGGAACAGAAACTGTGACAATCACTGGTGTTGAAAAGCTACACGGTGCTACACACAATGTTGTTCAGGATCGTATTGAAGCAGGTACCTTTATGGTAGCGGCTGCTATGACAGGTGGAGATGTCTTGATTAAAGATGCCATCTGGGAACACAATCGTCCCCTGATTGCTAAATTGCAAGAAATGGGTGTGGAAGTCATTGATGAAGACGAAGGCATCCGCATTCGTTCTCAACGAGATAAATTGAAAGCCGTTCATGTTAAGACGCTTCCGCATCCAGGATTTCCGACAGACATGCAGGCACAATTCACTGCACTGATGACGGTTGCTCAAGGTGAGTCAACCATGGTGGAAACAGTGTTTGAAAATCGTTTCCAACATTTAGAGGAAATGCGTCGTATGGGCTTGCATTCTGAAATTATCCGTGAAACAGCTCGTATCGTCGGTGGGCAACGTCTGCAAGGAGCAGAGGTTTTGTCTACAGACCTACGTGCAAGTGCGGCTTTGATCTTAACAGGTCTAGTAGCTGAAGGGGAGACAGTTGTTGGAAAACTTGTCCATTTGGATAGAGGATATTATCGTTTCCATGAAAAATTGGCTCAGTTAGGAGCTAATATTGAACGGGTAAGTGTGGAAGCTGATGAAGATGAATAAACAAGCAGCGTATGTGCTACGTCGATTTTTATTAGTTATTATTGTTTTGCTTCTAGGATTCTTGGCGTTGGGTATCGGCTTGATGATTGGCTATGGTATCGTAGGAAAAGGTCAAGATCCATGGGCAATTTTGACACCCGATAAATGGCATGAATTGATTGCAAAATTTACAGGGAAATAGGCTGGGGAACCGGCCTTTTTCTAGGGATAAAAGTAAGGAGGAAATATGAATAAAAAAACCAGACAGGCCCTCATAGGTCTCCTGATTTTTCTACTATTGACGGCAGGAAGTTACTACATTAAAAAAATGCAGGCTTCCAATAATACACCACAAACACAAGTGACACAAAAATCCCAGTCATCCGACACTCCTAGTCAAGAATTGGCAGAGAGTGTACTGACTGACTCGGTCAAAAAACAAATCAAGGGCACAATTGAGTGGAATGGAGCAGGAGCTTTTGTAGTAAATGGAAACAAAACCAATCTAGATGCTAAGGTATCAAGTAAACCTTATGCTGATAATAAAACTAAAACTGTAGGAGGAGAGACAGTTCCTACAGTAGCCAATGCTCTCATGTCAAAAGCAACTCGACAGTATAAGGATCGCGAAGAGACGGGTAATGGTTCGACCTCTTGGACTCCAGCAGGCTGGCATCAGGTCAAGAACCTAAAAGGAAGTTATAATCACGCTGTAGATAGAGGACATTTATTAGGCTATGCCTTGATTGGTGGTCTAGATGGCTTTGATGCATCTACTAGTAATCCTAAAAACATCGCTGTACAAACAGCCTGGGCCAACCAAGCTCGCGCAGAAGATTCAACAGGACAAAACTACTATGAAGGTTTAGTTCGAAAAGCGCTAGATAAGAATAAACGAGTGCGTTACCGCGTTACGCTACTGTATGCGACAGAAGAGGACCTAGTACCTTCTGCCTCTCAAATTGAAGCCAAATCTTCTGACGGAGAATTGGAGTTTAATGTAGTAATTCCTAATGTTCAAAAGGGAATTCGGTTAGATTACCGAACAGGAGAAGTTACGGTTACAAAAGACTAATAAATAGATAATCCCTTATCGTTTTGATAGGGGATTTACTATAGAAATCGAAAATTAATGTGTAGAAATTGAAAAATATGGTATAATAGTCTCAATTATACTTTTTAGGAGAAGGAAAATGGAAGACCCGAGCAGTCAGGATTTGTTACTGCAGTTTGTATTATTAGTTGTTTTGACCTTTTTAAATGCTTTTTTCTCTGCGACAGAGATGGCTATGGTTTCTCTTAGCCGTTCACGTGTTGAACAAAAGGCAGAAGAGGGGGATAAACGTTATATCCGTTTGCTAAAGGTACTTGAAAACCCCAATCACTTTTTATCAACCATTCAAGTTGGTATTACCTTAATTACGATCTTATCAGGGGCTAAACTAGCAGATTCTCTCGGAGAATTGATAGCTTCTTGGATGGAGAATAGCGAGACTGCGTATGCAGTAGCTTCTTTCTTATCACTTGCTTTTTTGACCTATGTTTCAATCGTTTTTGGTGAACTTTATCCTAAACGCATTGCTCTAAATCTTAAGGATGACTTGGCAATCCGAACAGTGCCATTTATTATTGCTCTCGGTAAGATTGTAAGTCCCTTTGTTTGGATGTTGTCAGCATCGACCAATCTCTTGAGTCGTTTGACGCCGATGACCTTTGACGATGCAGACGAAAAAATGACTCGTGATGAGATTGAGTATATGCTCACCAATAGTGAAGAAACCTTGGATGCAGATGAAATTGAAATGTTGCAAGGAATTTTCTCGCTGGACGAGCTTATGGCGCGTGAAGTCATGGTTCCTCGAACTGACGCTTTCATGGTAGATATTCAAGATGACACTCAGACGATTATCGAAAGCATCTTAAAACAAAACTTTTCTCGAATTCCTGTTTATGACAATGACAAGGATAACGTGATTGGTTTGATTCACACCAAGAGTCTGCTAAAAGCTGGGTTTACCGATGGTTTTGATAATATTGTATTGAGAAAGATATTACAGGAACCTCTATTTGTACCAGAAACTATTTTTGTGGATGCTTTATTAAAAGAATTGAGAAATTCACAAAGACAAATGGCTATTCTTCTCGATGAATATGGAGGAATGGCAGGTTTGGTTACTCTTGAGGACTTGCTCGAAGAGATTGTCGGTGAAATTGATGATGAGACTGACCGAGCTGAAGTTTATGTTTATACCATTGCTGAGAACACTCATATTGTCCAAGGTACAATGACCCTAAATGACTTCAATGATTATTTTGATGTCGAACTTGAAAGTGATGACGTAGATACCATCGCGGGTTATTATTTGACCGGTGTGGGAACCATTCCAACCTCAGAGAAACTTAGTTATGAGGTGGAAAGTGGCAACAAGCATATCATACTGACAAATGACAAAGTGAAAAACGGACGCGTAACCAAGGTTAAGGTTCAAATTCAGGAAGTCGAAGTAGAAGAAGAAACTGAATAAAACAAAAGCTTTATCAGCTAAATACTGATAAAGCTTTTTAATTGTTAAAAAGAAAAGACTCCGCTCGGAGTCTTCGTTAATATAGAGGCGGTAGACGGATTTGAACCGACGATCAAGCTTTTGCAGAGCCGTGCCTTACCACTTGGCTATACCGCCTTAACTTTTATTATTATACCTTGAAAATTGTTTCTCGTCAATAGTTTTCTTTTCTGAAAACATAAGATTCAAATGTTTAAAAAAACATGCGACAAAATATTCTGAAAATTCGTTTACTTTTTAAAAAAACTGTGGTATAATCTTCAATATCCACAATTTAAAACGAGGAGTTTAAAAATATGAAAAAAAGTCGGATTCTTGCGGTAGCGGGTGTTGCGCTACTTGCTACAGGTGTTCTTGCAGCTTGCGGTTCTTCAAAATCATCAAATGCTGAAGCACCAAAGGCTTATGGCTATACTTATACTGCTGACCCAGAAACATTGGACTACCTAATTTCTGGTAAACAAAGTACAAAAGTTGCTACTTCAAATGGTATCGATGGTCTCTTTACAAATGACCAATATGGAAATCTAACTCCTGCAGTCGCTGAAGACTGGTCAGTATCTCAAGATGGATTGACATATACATACAAGATTCGTAAAGGTGTAAAATGGTTCACATCTGATGGTGAAGAATATGCAGAAGTAACTGCAAATGACTTTGTTACAGGTTTAAAACACGCAGCTGACAATAAATCAGCCGCTCTTTACCTAGCACAAAATTCTGTTAAAGGATTGGCTGACTATATATCAGGGAACAATACAGACTTTTCTGCAGTAGGTATTAAAGCTGTTGATGATTACACTCTTCAATATACATTGAACAAACCTGAACCATACTGGAACTCTAAATTATCTTATGGAATCTTCTGGCCTTTGAATGCAGAGTTTGAAAAATCAAAAGGTAAAGACTTTGGTAAAGCGACAGATCCAACATCATTGCTTTACAATGGTCCATTCTTGCTTAAGGGATTGACAGCTAAGTCTTCTATCGAATTTGCAAAGAATGATCAGTATTGGGATAAAGACAATGTTCACATCGATACTGTAACACTTTCTTACTATGATGGTTCAGACCAAGAGTCACTTGAGCGTAACTTTACAAATGGTGCATATAGTTATGCACGTCTCTTCCCTACTAGCTCAAACTATTCTAAAGTAGCAGAAACATATAAAGATAATATCTACTATACCCCACAGGGAGCTGGTATTGCTGGTTTAGGTGTTAACATTGACCGTCAAAGTTATAAATATACATCAAAAACAACTGACGAGGAAAAGACTTCTACTAAGAAAGCTCTTCTTAACAAAGACTTCCGTCAAGCTTTGAACTTTGCTTTTGACCGTACTGCTTATTCAGCTCAGCTAAATGGTAAGGATGGAGCCGCCCTTGCTGTTCGTAACCTCTTTGTCAAACCTGACTTTGTTTCTGCTGGAGATAAGACATTTGGTGACTTGGTTACTGAGAAAGTTGTTTCTTATGGTGATGAATGGAAAGACGTAAACTTTGCGGATGCTCAAGATGGTCTTTACAATGCTGATAAGGCTAAAGCAGAACTAGCTAAAGCTAAAAAAGTCCTTGAAGCAGATGGTGTAAAATTCCCAATCCACTTGGATATTCCAGTTGACCAAACATCTAAAAACTATATCGCTCGTATCCAATCATTTAAACAATCTGTTGAGACGGCTTTGGGTACAGATAATGTAGTTATCGATATTCAACAAATCACTACAGATGAATTACAAAATGCCACATACTACGCAGCTAGTGCGGCAGCAGAAGATTGGGACCTTTCAGGTGCTGTTGGATGGAATCCAGACTATGATGATCCATCAACATACCTTGATATCTTGAAAACAACTAACAGTGAAACAACTAAGTCCTACATGGGCTATGATAATCCATCAAACCCAGCGGTTGCTCAAGTTGGTTTGAATGATTATGACAAATTAGTTGATGATGCAGCTAGTGAAACAACCGATCTTAATAAACGTTATGAGAAATATGCAGCAGCTCAAGCTTGGTTGACAGATAGCTCACTCTTCCTTCCAGCTATGTCTTCTTCAGGAGCAGCACCAATCATTTCTCGCGTAGTACCATTCTCAGCATCTTATACTCAATCTGGTGATAAAGGTTCAGATGTTTACTTCAAATATCTTAAATTGCAAGCGAACACTGTAACTGCTAAAGAGTACAAAGAAGCTCGTGAAAAATGGCTCAAAGAAAAAGCTGAATCAAACGAGAAAGCTCAAAAAGAATTAGCGAGCCACGTGAAATAAATAATGCTCATTAGAACTTTCTCTCCAAAAGGAGAAGGTTCTTTTGGGATTTTAAAGGAAATAATATGAAAAAATATGTTTTTATGCGTATCTTGCGGTCGTTAGTTTCTATCTTTTTAGTAACGACCTTGATTTACACAATCATCTATACGATGGTTCCACGGAAGTTGATCTTCAAACAAGATACTAACTACAATAAAATTGCAACTACAGCTGATAAACGCGATAACTATGAAAATACCGTTTATGAGCGTATGGGTTATATCGAATATTACGATACAAAAGAGTTGCAGGAAAAAGCTAGTAGCATTGACCCTTCTGTTACAGTAGATGCAAATGATACAAATAAAGCTATCTATGAAAAATACATCCAACAACTTGGGAACGGTTGGACTTTAGGTGAGTTTACAGAGAGCGGTCAATTCTATGCTACTCGTGAAATCCCTATTTTCGAGCGTGTGTTCAAATTCTATGCAAACTTGCTTGATATTGACCATACAAACAAGATTCAAGACCCAGAAAATCCTAACTTAGAGCGTTATTTGCGTTTTGAAAACGATCCAGCTATCGGATGGTCTTTAGTAGGTTCAGGGACTAAACATAAATACCTCTTGTACTTCAACAGTCAGTTCCCATTTGTTCATCAGAACTTTGTGAACTTGAACCTAGGAGATTCTTACCCAACTTATGCGAATACTCCTGTACTTCAAGTTATCACACAAGGTCAAGGACAAACCAAGACTTCTGAAGTTCAATTCCCAACTGGGAAGAAAACTTCATCAGTCAATATCTACACAAGAACTTATAAATCACCAAGTCAGGCGGATGCACGTGAAGTAGCTAACTACGGTAAGGATGATCCATATACAGCTACTGAAAGTAACTATCAGTATCCATCAATGATTGCAAGTTCTGCTATCACAGGTTTGATTGGTCTTGCTATTTCATACGCGATTGCAATTCCACTTGGTTCTGCAATGGCTCGTTACAAGAATACATGGATTGATAGTTTCTCTACAGGAGTTTTGACCTTCTTACTTGCTCTTCCAACGATTGCCCTTGTATACATCATTCGTTTGATTGGTTCTTCAATTGGATTCCCAGATTCATTCCCTATCTTGGGTGCTGGAGACTGGCGTTCATATGTCCTACCTTCAGTTATTCTTGGTTTGCTTGGAGCACCTGGTCTAGCTATCTGGATTCGTCGTTACATGATCGACTTACAATCACAAGACTTTGTACGTTTTGCTCGTGCTAAGGGTCTTTCTGAAAAAGAAATTTCTAATAAACACATCTTTAAGAATGCTATGGTACCACTTGTTTCAGGTATTCCTGGTTCTATTATTGGTGTTATCGGTGGAGCAACTCTTACTGAAACAGTCTTCGCCTTCCCAGGTATGGGTAAAATGTTGATTGACTCTGTAAAGGCGTCAAATAATAACATGGTCGTTGGTCTGGTCTTCATCTTTACAAGTGTCTCAATTTTCTCTTACTTAATCGGAGATATTTGGATGACTATTATTGACCCTCGTATTAAGTTGACAGAGAAAGGAGGCAAATAATGTCTACAATTAGCAATGATAAATTTCAATTTGTAAAACGTGATGATTTTGCCTCTGAAGCAATTGATGCTCCTGCTTACTCATACTGGGGTTCTGTTTTTAGACAGTTTTTGAAGAAAAAATCAACAATCATCATGCTCGGTATTTTGATTTCCATCGTATTGATGAGTTTCATCTACCCAATGTTCTCAGATTTTGACTTCAACGATGTAAGTAAAGTAAATGATTTTAGTGCTCGTTACATTAAGCCAAATGCTGAACATTGGTTTGGTACAGACAGTAATGGTAAATCTCTCTTTGACGGTGTATGGTTTGGAGCACGTAATTCTATCTTGATTTCCGTGATTGCGACCTTTATCAACGTTGTTATCGGTGTTATTGTCGGCGGTATCTGGGGTATTTCAAAATCAGTTGACCGTATCATGATGGAAGTTTATAACGTTATCAATAACATCCCATCACTTTTGATTGTTATTGTTTTGACATACTCTATCGGTGCAGGTTTCTGGAACTTGATCTTTGCTATGAGTGTAACCACTTGGATTGGTATTGCTTATATGATTCGTATCCAAATCATGCGTTACCGTGATTTGGAGTACAACCTTGCTTCACGTACACTCGGAACACCAACTTACAAAATCGTCATAAAAAACATCATGCCTCAATTGGTATCTGTTATTGTTACGACTATGTCACAAATGCTCCCTGCATTTATCTCATATGAAGCCTTCCTATCATTCTTTGGACTTGGCTTACCAATCACAGTACCAAGTTTGGGACGTTTGATTTCAGATTATTCTCAGAACGTAACAACAAATGCTTACCTCTTCTGGATTCCATTGACAACTTTGGTCTTGGTATCCTTGTCACTTTTCGTAGTTGGTCAAAACCTAGCGGATGCTAGTGATCCACGTACACATAGATAGGAGTAGACATGACAAAAGAAAAAAATGTAATTTTGACTGCTCAAGATATTGTCGTGGAATTTGATGTTCGTGACAAAATTTTGACAGCTATTCGAGGTGTCTCCATCGATTTGATCGAGGGTGAGGTTCTCGCTTTAGTTGGTGAGTCAGGTTCAGGTAAATCTGTTTTAACAAAAACCTTCACAGGAATGTTGGAAGAAAATGGACGTATTGCGAAAGGTAATATTATTTACCGCGGACAGGATTTGACTGAACTTTCTTCTAATAGAGATTGGGAACAAATCCGTGGAGCTAAGATTGCAACGATCTTTCAGGATCCAATGACCAGTCTTGACCCAATTAAGACAATCGGAAGTCAAATCACTGAAGTTATTGTGAAACACCAAGGGAAAACAGCTCAAGAAGCAAAAGACTTGGCTATTGACTACATGAATAAGGTTGGTATCCCTGACGCTGAAAGACGTTTTAATGAATATCCATTCCAGTATTCTGGTGGGATGCGTCAACGTATCGTTATTGCAATTGCTCTTGCCTGTCGTCCAGATGTCCTCATCTGTGATGAACCAACAACAGCGCTTGATGTAACCATTCAAGCTCAGATTATTGACTTGTTAAAGACACTGCAACAGGAATACCACTTTACAACAATCTTTATCACACACGACCTTGGTGTCGTAGCAAGTATTGCGGATAAAGTTGCAGTTATGTACGCTGGTGAAATCGTTGAGTATGGTACAGTTGAAGAAATTTTCTATGACCCACGCCACCCATACACATGGAGCCTCTTGTCAAGCTTACCACAGTTGGCTGACGAAAAGGGTGAATTGTACTCAATTCCTGGAACACCTCCATCACTTTATACTGAATTGAAGGGAGATGCTTTTGCTCTTCGTTCAGACTATGCGATGAAGATTGATTTCGAAGAAAAAGCTCCTCAGTTTGCAGTATCTGATACTCATTGGGCCAAAACATGGTTGCTTCATGAACAAGCTCCAAAAGTTGCAAAACCAGCAGTGATTGCAGACTTACACGATAAGATTCGTGAAAAGATGGGCTTTGCTCATCTTGAGGACTAGGAGGAAGGAAATGTCTGAAAAATTAGTAGAAGTTAAAGACTTAGAGATTTCCTTCGGTGAAGGAAGCAAAAAGTTTGTAGCCGTTAAGAATGCAAACTTCTTTATCAACAAAGGCGAAACATTCTCACTTGTTGGAGAATCTGGTAGTGGTAAGACAACAATTGGTCGTGCCATTATCGGTCTTAACGATACCAGCAAGGGAGATATCATCTTTGATGGTAAAAAAATTAATGGTAAAAAATCACGTGAACAAGCAGAGGAATTGATCCGTCGCATTCAAATGATTTTCCAAGACCCAGCTGCAAGTTTGAATGAACGTGCGACAGTGGACTATATCATCTCTGAAGGTCTTTACAACCACCATTTATTTAAAGATGAAGAAGAGAGAAGAGAAAAAGTTCAAAATATCATTCGTGAAGTGGGACTTTTGGCTGAACACTTGACTCGTTACCCACATGAGTTTTCAGGTGGACAACGTCAACGTATCGGGATTGCTCGTGCCTTGGTCATGCAACCTGACTTCGTTATTGCGGATGAACCTATTTCAGCCTTGGACGTTTCAGTACGTGCTCAAGTTTTGAACTTGCTCAAGAAATTCCAAAAGGAATTAGGATTAACCTATCTCTTTATCGCCCACGATTTGTCAGTAGTTCGTTTCATCTCTGATCGTATCGCGGTAATTTATAAGGGTGTCATTGTAGAAGTGGCTGACACTGAAGAATTGTTTAACAATCCAGTTCATCCATATACACAGGCACTTCTATCAGCTGTTCCTATTCCAGATCCAATCTTGGAACGTAAAAAAGTTTTGAAAGTCTATGATCCAGATCAACATGACTATGAAACTGACAAACCTTCTATGGTTGAAATTCGTCCAGGTCATTACGTTTGGGCTAACCAAGTAGAATTGGAACGCTATAAAAAAGAAATGAAATAATTACTAAAGTTTTATAATCTAGCTAGAAAGCTTCTAGTAAGATTATGAAACTTTTTTATTTTACAGATAAAAGCTTGATTATCTATAAAAAATTGATATACTGAATACAATGAAAACAGAATAGTAATAGTCGGAGTAATCAAGGGAGAATCGCATGGATCAACAACCAAATTTTTTTACCAACATGGCAAGAGTGATTGGAACATGCCTTTGGGTGAAAGGGATGGAAGTATTGATTGAAAAGAAGGAGTCCGAGCCAAAAGCTTTAGAGTTTAGTCGCTTTCTTTTGGCGTTAAAACTAGAATCATCCTTACCTTGGATTCTGGGACTTTCTAAGAAAGAATACAGAAAATGAAATTTATCTTGGATATTTTGTTTTATATCTTAGTGAAGCCACTGATTGCAATTGTAGAATTCATTTGGTATCTCATTTGCTTATTTTTTTATGATTTCCTTATGAATGTATTGTATTCGATTTTTAATTGGTTTTTTAGTTTGTTTTAGAAACTAAAAATTGGGAGTAGTTACTTATAGATACTCCTATATAATTTTATTATCATAAAAAAGGATGGGAAATATTCCCTCCTTTTTTGTTTATATCAATAAGATTAACGTGAAAATTTATAAAGTTGATGCAAATAACAGATTTGTTGAAAGTCTAGGAAATAGACTAGATTTAGTTTAATCCATTTATGATGGTATAGGTAACTTTTCAAAGGTGATCACATCACCCTTTTGAGTCGCAAGTTGGATACAGTTGTCTTTGATGCGGGTAACTTGTACTTCCTTGCCATTTACCTTGACAATGCTAGCTTCAATATTTGGGTAGTCTACGACTAAGTCTCCACCCGCATTAGAAAGGAAAGATAGTGTTTCAAGATTTCTTTCTTTCCATTTCATGCTGACTTCAAAGTTACCACGAGCTACGAGACCTGAGACTTGTCCGTCTTTCCAGGCATCTGGAAGGGCTGGTAATGGGGCAATGTAGCCTGTGTGAGACTGAAGGAGCATTTCTGCCATACCGCTGGTTGCCCCAAAGTTACCATCAATTTGGAAAGGCGCATGCGTATCCCAGAGGTTTTCTAGGGTTGAAGATTTGAGCTGTTCTGCCAACAATCGATGGGCACGATTTCCATCTAGAAGACGGGCCCAGAGGTTGATTTTATTAGCCTTAGACCAACCGGTACCACCATCTCCACGATGGTTTAAGGTTGCACGTGCAGCTTCTAGATATTCATGCTGATCCTTGCCAAATAGAGTACCTGGGAAGAGTCCAACTAGATGGGAAACGTGACGGTGGTGGTTTTCAATGCCTTCGTTGGTGAATTGCGGGCTGTCTTCCTCGTACCATTCCTTGATGCGGCCTTCTTGATTGATATGAAGTGGTTTGAGCTTGTCAAATTTAGCCTTTACTTCGGTTACCAAATCTTGGTCGACCTTCAGATGATTAGCTGCTTCCATATAGTCGTGGAATAACTGCCAAACTAGAGATTGGTCGAAGGTATTTCCGATCGTGATAGTACCATGCTCTGGTGAATAAGATGGAGAAGAAACCCAACGGTCACTGGCCTTGTCGTAGTGCAAGAAGGAACTCCAAAACTTGGCAGTTTCCTTGAGCATTGGATAAATCTTTTCTTTGAGATAAGTTTCATCCTTGGTGAATTTGTAGTAGTCATAGACGTTCTGCATCATCCAAGCATTGGCAGCAGGAGACCAACCCCAATAGTAGTTCCAGCCAGGAGTAGTCCAGCCAAATGGTGTTGCTTGGGTATGAACCAGCCAACCGTTTTCTTGACCTTCTTTGGACTCGATGCCTGCATATTCTTTTGCAGCGATACGGCCATAGTAACGCATGTCATCGATATAATTGATCATTGGCTTAGCTGTTTCTGCGAGATTACTCATGTAGGCAGGCCAATAGTTCATTTGTAGGTTGACATTGAGGTGGTAGTCAGCATTCCAAGGTGGATTGTCTACAGCATTCCAGACTCCTTGTAGGTTGGCAGGAAGGACATCTGTCCGATCACGAGACGAACTGATGAGTAGATATCGGCCATATTGGAAGAAGAGCTCTTCTAGTTCTTGCCCTTTTTCTGGGTTATAGCCTTGAAGGGCCTCTTTTGTCGTTTGGCTAGACTTGTTACCGCCAAGATTCAGTTGGACACGATTGAAGAGACTTTGATAGTCCTTGATGTGGTTATTTTTTAGAGTTTCATAATCTTTTACCTTGGCAGCTTCTACGATAGACTTAACAGTATTTTCTACGTCAATATCCTTGCGGTAATTGGCTTTTGGATTTTGAGCATAATTAGTCTTGGCACTGAGTAAAAGGGTCGCATAGCTGGCTCCAGTGACAGTCAAATAGCCATCTTGGGCAGTGACTTGTCCATCTGTCTTGATTCCAAGATAAGAGGCAAATTGAAGGCCATTGTCTTTGACAGTCCCCTTGAGCAAGATACCATTTGAATCGGTCGTGACTGCCCCTTGTTTATACTTCGAATATTCCCAAGAGTAGTCACCATTCGCAAGTAAATCCTCTGTCAAGCTATTCCAAAGGGTAAAATCGAGGGTCTTATCCCCTTTTTTACTCAAGTGAGTCACAGTAACATCATCAGGATAGCTAGAGAAGGTTTCGCGTTTAAAGTTTGTTCCGTCCTGGCTATAAGAAGTGGTCGTGATAGCTTCGGTAATATCTAAGTCACGGTGATAGTCGGTAACATTCTCCAAGCCTTTCTTTTGGTTGTTAAAGACCATAAAGATATCACCGAAAGATAAGTAGCGTCCGTATTGGGCATTGTTAGGTCCTACTAGATTTTCTTCGGCTAACTGTTTCGCTTTTTGGCGGTCTCCGGTTTCAAGAGCCTTACGGATTTCTGCTAAGACTTTGTAACGATCTTGATAGTTTCCTCCGTTGTAGTCAGTGCTATCAGGTTGAGGTCCTCCAGACCAGAGAGTTTTTTCGTTGTATTGGATTCTTTCTTCACCGATAAGTCCGAAAACCTTAGCCCCCATTTCTCCATTTCCGACTGGGAGGGCTTGTTTTTCCCAACCATCATAGGAATGAGCAGCTGGTTGGTCGTATATTAGTTGATAGTTATTTTTATTTTCCATAGATTCTTTTAATATTGAAGTAGGTAGTATAGTTGAGATTTATGATTTTACTATAGCAGACACATTAACTTATTGCAAGGCTTTAAAGACCTCATTTGTTTATTTTAAGGACAGTGTGTATTTTAGATTTTATAATGGATGATAAGCAAGTTTTTTTATAGATAAAGTGAATTAAAATGTTGGTCAGTTGCTTTCTGAAAGCGTAACTCAAACTAGTCAGGCGTAGGACTTTATGGTATAATATAGAAGATTCAAAAAGAAACAGGAGAAATATTATGGACCTTATTTTAGCAATTGTATTGATTGTTTTAGCTTTTCTAGGAGGTGCTCTAGGAGGAATGTACTTGGTGCGCAAGCAAATCGAAAAAGAATTTGCGGATAACCCACGTTTGAATGCAGAAGCCGTTCGTACTCTCTTGAGTGCTAATGGTCAAAAACCAAGCGAAGCTAAGGTACAACAAGTTTACCACCAAATCATTCGCCAACAAAAAGCAGCCCTCGCTAACAATAAAAAGAAATAAATAGGAAAAGTCTGGGATGAAAGTTCCAGACTTCTCACTATGTTTGACTGATATTTAGAGACAAGACTTTTTCCTTGCATTCTATTGATATTTGATTATGATTAAGTTGGAGACAACTGATGACGAATCAGTCGGTCGGAAATTTCAGTAAGAAATGTAATGATAATGAACTATCAATCAGAATAATAAGACTAGAAAGAAGACTATATGGATAATCGACCAATCGGTTTTTTGGACTCTGGTGTTGGAGGCTTAACTGTTGTGCGTGAGCTCATGCGTCAGCTTCCTCATGAAGAAATCGTCTATATTGGAGATTCGGCACGGGCGCCATATGGCCCTCGTCCTGCTGAGCAAATTCGTGAATATACTTGGCAGTTGGTCAACTTTCTTTTGACCAAGGATGTCAAGATGATTGTCATTGCTTGTAATACAGCAACAGCAGTCGTCTGGGAAGAAATTAAAGCCCAGTTAGATATTCCTGTTCTTGGAGTGATTTTACCTGGCGCTTCAGCGGCTATCAAAGCAAGTCAGGGTGGGAAAATCGGAGTGATTGGAACACCGATGACAGTACAATCAGATATCTATCGTCAAAAGATCCATGACTTGGATCCAGATTTACAAGTTGAAAGTTTGGCTTGTCCCAAATTTGCTCCTTTGGTCGAGTCAGGTGCTCTATCGACCAGTGTGACTAAGAAAGTCGTATACGAAACCCTACGTCCCTTGGTCGGAAAAGTGGATAGCTTGATTTTAGGTTGTACTCATTATCCGCTTCTTAGACCCATTATCCAAAATGTAATGGGGCCTAAGGTCCAACTAATCGATAGTGGAGCGGAGTGTGTACGCGATATCTCAGTCTTGCTCAACTATTTTGAGATTAACCGTAGTCGAGATGCGGCGCCACTTCAACACCGTTTTTACACAACTGCAAATAGTCAGAGTTTTGCTCAAATCGGAGCAGAATGGCTGGAAAAAAATATTCATGTGGAGCATGTAACATTATGACAAACAAAATTTATGAATACAAGGATGATCAGGACTGGTATGTTGGCTCCTACAGTGTTTTTGGTGGTATCCGTACTTTGACGGATGATGAGTTAGATTTTCCTTTGTTTGATTTAGCCAAAATCTTTCGAGATGAGGAAAGAGGATTTCCGCTTTCAGTTACCGTTTTACGTTATGCTTCAGCCTATCGCCTATTCTCTTTTGTGGTAGATATCCTCAATCAAGAAGCAAATCGAAACTTAGAAGTTATTCAACGCCAAGGAGCTTTGCTCTTAGTGGAAAACGGAAAGCTCTTGCATGTGGAATTGCCTAAAGAAGGAGTAAATGTTCAGGACTTTTTCGAGACAAATAAGGTCAGAGAAACCCTGCTCATAGCAACTCGTAACGAAGGGAAGACCAAGGAATTTCGAGCAATCTTTGATAAACTAGGTTATGACGTAGAAAATCTCAATGATTATCCAGATCTACCTGAAGTTGCTGAAACGGGTATGACCTTCGAAGAAAATGCCCGCCTCAAAGCAGAAACTATTTCCCAATTAACAGGTAAGATGGTTTTAGCTGATGACTCTGGGCTCAAAGTCGATGTGCTTGGTGGTCTACCAGGCGTTTGGTCGGCTCGATTCGCAGGAGTAGGGGCCACTGACCAAGAAAACAACGCCAAACTCTTGCACGAATTAGCCATGGTCTTTGATCTCAAGGACCGCTCAGCGCAATTTCACACAACCTTGGTCGTTGCTAGCCCAGGTAAGGAAAGCTTGGTCGTCGAAGCTGACTGGCCAGGTTACATTAATTTTGAACCTAAGGGTGAAAATGGTTTTGGCTATGATCCGCTCTTCTTAGTAGGAGAAACTGGTAAATCATCAGCTGAATTAACCCTTGAAGAAAAAAATAGTCAATCCCACCGTGCCTTAGCCGTTAAGAAACTTTTGGAGGTATTTCCATCATGGCAAAGCAAACCATCATTGTAATGAGTGACTCCCACGGAGATAGCTTGATTGTAGAAGAAATACGTGACCGCTATCTTGGAAAAGTCGATGCTATTTTTCACGATGGTGACTCGGAACTTCGCCCAGATTCACCACTCTGGGAAGGAATCCAGGTAGTCAGAGGAAACATGGATTTTTATTCAGACTATCCAGAACGCTTAGTGACTCAACTGGGTCCTACCAAGATTATCCAGACTCATGGACACTTATTTGATATTAACTTCAACTTCCAAAAGCTTGATTTCTGGGCTCAAGAGGAAGACGCAGATATCTGTCTTTATGGGCACTTGCATGTTCCAAGTGCTTGGATGGAAGGGAAGACTCTCTTTTTAAATCCTGGTTCTATCAGTCAACCACGTGGAACTATCAGAGAATGTCTTTATGCTCGTGTGGAGATTGATGATAGCTACTTTAAAGTGGACTTTTTGACACGTGACCATGAGGTATATCCAGGCTTGTCTAAGGAGCTTGCTCGATGATTGCCAAAGAATTTGAACAGTTTTTACTGGAGCAAGAGGAAACCTTTTTAACTCCTGCTGAAAATTTGGCTGTGCTCATTGATACTCACAATGCAGATCATGCAATTCTCCTCCTTAGTCAGATGACCTATACCAGAGTGCCAGTCGTGACGGATGAGAAAAAATTCGTCGGGACTATTGGTCTTAGAGATATTCTTGCCTACCAGATGGAACAGGGATTGAGTCAAGAAGCCATGGCAGATACAGATATCGTACACATGACCAAGAAGGATGTTGCAGTGGTAGCTCCGGATTATACATTGACAGATGTTTTACATAAGTTAGTGGATGAATCTTTCCTACCAGTTGTTGATAAGGATGGAATTTTCCAAGGGATTATTACACGGAAATCAATCCTTAAGGCTGTCAATGCCCTTCTGCATGATTTTAGTAAGGAATATGAGATTCGAAGCAAATGAGAGAATGGATTTCAGTATTTTTAGAAGAAAAACAAAATCTATCTAGTAATTCTAAGCAGTCTTATAAGTATGATTTGGAGCAGTTTTTGGATTTTGTTGGAAAACAAATTTCAGAGACAAGTTTAAAAATCTACCAAGCTCAATTATCAAATTTTAAAATGAGTGCCCAAAAGCGGAAGGTTTCTGCTTGCAATCAATTTCTTTACTTTTTATATCAGAAAGGAATGATTGGCACCTTTTACCGTTTGGAATTACTCAAACAGGCTGAGAAAAAACAAGGGAAGTCGGAACTTTTAGACCTCAGTTCTTTCTGGCAAGAAAGTGCTTATCCAGAAGGACGCTTGCTAGCCTTGCTAATAGTAGAGTTGGGCCTCTTGCCTAGTGAAATTCTAGCCTTAAAAACAGGGGATGTGAACCTGGATTTTCAAGTTTTGAGAGTCAATAAAGCTTCTCAACAAAGAATCTTGAGCCTTCCCACAAATTTGCTTGCGGAGTTAGAGCCCTTGATGGGGCAGACCTATCTCTTTGAAAAAGCTGGGAAACCGTACTCCCGTCAATGGGCCTTTCGACAGTTGGAAGCTTTTTTAAAGGAAAAAGGCTTTTCAGATTTATCTGCCCAAGGATTGAGAGAACAGTTTATATTAAGACAAATCGAAGAAAAGGTTGACTTGTACGAAATCGCTAAAAAATTAGGATTAAAGACAGTCATGACCATAGAAAAATATAGATAATGGATATTAAATTAAAAGATTTTGAAGGGCCTTTGGATTTGCTCCTACACTTGGTTTCAAAGTATCAGATGGATATCTATGATGTGCCAATCACAGAGGTTATCGAGCAATATCTAGCCTATATCTCGACATTACAAGCTATGCGTTTAGAAGTTGCGGGCGAATACATGGTGATGGCTAGCCAACTGATGCTGATTAAGAGTCGCAAGCTCTTGCCAAAGGTTGCAGAAGTGACGGATTTAGAGGATGACCTAGAGCAGGATCTCCTTTCTCAGATTGAGGAATACCGTAAATTTAAACTTTTGGGAGAGCAGTTGGAAGTGAAGCACCAGGAACGAGCTCAATATTACTCAAAAGCACCTACAGAGTTGATCTATGAGGATGCAGAACTTGTGCATGATAAGACGACGATTGATCTTTTCTTAGCCTTTTCAACCTTACTGACCAAGAAAAAGGAAGAATTCTCGAAAAGTCACACAACAATCTTACGAGATGAGTATAAGATTGAAGATATGATGGTCATCGTTCGAGAAGCCTTGGTTGAAGGTCAACAATTATGCTTGCAGGATTTGTTTAAAGAAACCAAGGATTTACAAGAGGTCATTACACTCTTTTTAGCAACCTTGGAGTTGATTAAAACCCAAGAAATTCTCTTGATTCAAAAAGAGAGTTTTGGAGATATTTATCTCATGAAAAAGAATGAAGAAAATCAAGTAGAGCAGAGTCAAGCTTGATAGAGAGGAAATATGAGTACTTTAGCAGAAATAGAAGCGCTCCTGTTTGTAGCGGGAGAGGATGGCATTAGAGTCCGTCAGTTGTCTGAGGTCCTATCGCTTCCACCGACTGGGATTCAGCAAAGCTTAGAAAAATTAGCCAAAAAGTATGAAAAAGACCAGGATTCCAGTTTAGCACTGATTGAGACCGGTGGTGCCTACAGATTGGTGACCAAGCCACAATTTGCAGCGATTTTAAAAGAATACTCTAAGGCGCCAATCAACCAAAGTCTATCTCGTGCCGCCCTTGAAACCTTATCCATCATTGCTTACAAGCAACCCATCACACGGATCGAGATTGATGCTATTCGGGGGGTTAATTCAAGTGGAGCGCTAGCTAAGTTACAGGCCTTTGAGTTGATACGAGAAGACGGGAAAAAGGAAGTTCTCGGACGCCCTAATCTCTATGTAACGACAGATTATTTCCTGGATTATATGGGAATTAATCACTTGGAAGAGTTGCCCGTGATTGATGAGCTTGATATTCAAGCACAAGAAAGCCAATTATTTGGTGAAAGGATAGAAGAAGATGAGAATCAATAAATATATTGCCCACGCAGGAGTGGCCAGTAGGAGAAAAGCAGAGGAGTTGATCAAGCAAGGCTTGGTGACGGTTAACGGCCAAGTCGTGCGTGAACTAGCAACGACCATCAAGTCAGGCGACAAGGTCGAAGTTGAAGGTCAACCAATCTATAACGAAGAAAAAGTCTACTATCTGCTTAACAAACCGCGCGGTGTGATTTCTAGCGTGACAGATGACAAGGGCCGCAAGACAGTTGTCGATCTTTTGCCCAATGTGAAAGAGCGCATCTATCCTGTGGGGCGCTTGGACTGGGATACGTCTGGAGTCTTGATTTTGACCAACGATGGTGACTTTACAGACGAGATGATTCACCCTCGTAATGAGATTGATAAGGTCTACGTGGCGCGTGTAAAAGGAATTGCCAATAAAGAAAATCTCCGTCCTTTGACTCGTGGAGTTGAGATTGATGGCAAGAAAACTAAGCCAGCTGTTTACGAAATTCTCAAAGTAGATCCGGTTAAAAATCGCTCTGTGGTACAGTTGACCATCCATGAAGGGCGCAATCACCAGGTTAAAAAGATGTTTGAAGCTGTTGGCCTTCAAGTGGATAAACTCTCTCGAACTCGTTTTGGACATCTAGACTTAACGGGTCTTCGTCCAGGAGAATCACGTCGTCTTAATAAAAAAGAAATCAGTCAATTACACACCATGGCTGTAACCAATAATAAATAATGAAAAAAATTTTAATTGCGCCAGTGCGCTTTTACCAACGATTTATCTCGCCTGCTTTCCCGCCATCTTGCCGCTTTGAACCGACTTGTTCGAACTACATGATTCAAGCTATCGAAAAGCATGGTGCCAAGGGAGTTCTGATGGGCTTAGCACGGATTTTACGGTGCCACCCTTGGTCCGAAGAGGGTAAAGATCCAGTGCCGGATGTTTTCTCATTAAAAAGAAATTCAAAATAAAAGAATCACATTTGTGATTCTTTTTTGTTGCAGGAAATAAGTTAGATGGTAAAATGTTGATTTCTACTACCTTTCTCCTATAAAAAGTGGTAAAATGGTTGAAAGAAAGAAGGGACTAAAATGACAACATTATTTTCTAAAATCAAAGAAGTAACAGAACTTTCTGCTATCTCAGGTCATGAAGCACCTGTTCGCGCTTATCTTCGTGAAAAATTAACACCTCACGTGGATGAAGTGGTGACTGATGGCTTGGGTGGTATTTTTGGGGTTAAGCACTCAGAAGCAGTCAATGCACCTCGTGTTTTGGTAGCGTCTCACATGGATGAAGTTGGTTTCATGGTTAGTGAAATCAAAGCAGATGGGACCTTCCGAGTAGTCAGCATCGGTGGTTGGAACCCAATGGTTGTTAGCAGCCAACGTTTTAAACTCTTTACACGTGAAGGCCGTGAAATTCCGGTAATTTCGGGTTCAGTTCCTCCACATTTGACTCGTGGAACAGGTGGACCAACTATGCCAGCTATTTCAGATATCGTTTTTGACGGTGGTTTTGCGGATAAGGCTGAGGCTGAAAGTTATGGTATCCGTCCTGGAGACACAATTGTTCCAGATAGTAGCGCAATCCTAACTGCTAATGAAAAAAATATCATCTCAAAAGCATGGGATAACCGTTATGGTGTTCTCATGGTTAGCGAGTTGGCTGAAAACTTGTCAGGACAAAAACTAGGAAATGAACTTTACCTTGGTGCTAACGTCCAAGAAGAAGTTGGACTTCGTGGTGCCCATGCCTCTACAACAAAATTTGATCCAGAAGTATTCCTTGCTGTAGACTGCTCACCAGCAGGTGATGTCTATGGTGGCCAAGGCAAGATTGGTGACGGAACCTTGATTCGTTTCTACGACCCAGGTCACTTGCTTCTCCCAGGCATGAAGGACTTCCTTTTGACAACTGCTGAAGAAGCTGGTATCAAATACCAATACTATTGTGGAAAAGGTGGTACAGATGCAGGAGCAGCTCATCTGAAAAATGCTGGTGTTCCATCTACAACAATCGGTGTCTGCGCTCGTTATATCCACTCTCACCAAACCCTTTATGCAATGGATGACTTCCTTGAAGCTCAGTCCTTCCTACAAGCCTTGGTTAAAAAATTAGATCGCTCTACTGTAGATTTGATCAAAAATTATTAAACTGAAAAGATGGAAGTGATGGGTATGGAAGAACCAAGCCTAGAAACCTTGATACGGGACCTTTACAATCATGCCCGTCAAAACTTGAGTGAAGATTTAGTGGCTGAACTCCTAGAAACTGCTAAGCAGTTGCCCAGCACTAATGAGCGATTGCTAGCAGTCCGACTTTCAGGGTTAGTCACACTTGAACTACTCAAGAATCCTAGAACACCTGCGCCAGAGTTAGTCAATCTGGCCCGCTATATCAAAAAGGAAGAAGCTAGGTACAAGGGTGCGGCTGCCTCTTCCTTTATGATTGGAGAGTTATTTAAAATGCTTTGATTCGAAAGAATCAAAGCATTTTTTTATCTTAGATTTGTTCAGCCAAAACCTTTTCAGCAAGGTTCATAGCGTGGTCTGACACGCGAGTATAGTGTGAAATAATGTCGATAAAGTTGACACCTGCTTGGGTAGAACATTCGCCGTTATTAAGACGTTTGATGTGGGTCTTACGAAGAACACGTTCCATCTTGTTAATAGCTTCATGACGTTCGATAAGAGACTCGGCCATCTCGAGGTCGTTATTCTCTACACTTTCGAGAGCATCTTTAACGAATTCACTTGTTTGACGGTAAATATCTTCCAACTCTTCTAGGGCTGAGTTAGAGAATTGAACGCTCTTACGTTGTAAGTAGTCATTAATATTAATTAATGCTTCTGCGTGGTCTCCGATACGTTCCAAGTCACGAGAAGAGTCAAGGATATTTGTTAAGACTTCACTCTCTTTTTGACTCAAAGCTTCACTAGAAAGAGTAATGAGGTAGCGCGTTAATTTCTCATCGATAGTATTGATAGCTTCTTCAGTCTTGTGTCCTTTTTCAGCTACTTTTTCGTTAGAATTGATGATGTAGTCGTAAGAAAGGTCAAATGCTTTAACAGCATAGTTTCCAAGGTGGAGAAGTTCTTTCTTGGCATTTCCTAGGGCGATAGAAGGAGCTTGTTGGATTAGTTGTTCATCCAGATAAAGAGGTTCGTATTTAACAACTTCATCTTCACCAGGGATTAACTTAGTTACAAAGTAAGCCAAAGCACCGATGAATGGGAATTGTACAATGGTATTACTTACGTTGAAGGCACCATGTGAGAAAGCGATAGTCATCTCTGGTGAGAGGTGAAGTAAAGCTTGGAAGTACTCAATCATCGAAGTGAATGGGCCCAACAAGATTAAGCAGAGGATAGTTCCCAAAACGTTAAAGGTAACGTGCGTTGCTGCAACCCGTTTAGCAGAAACGTTTGCTCCGGCTGCTGCGATAATAACTGTTAAGGTTGTACCGATATTATCCCCAAATAGGACTGGTAGAGAACCTTTGAGGTCGAGGAAACCACCTGCATAGAGACCTTGTAGAATCCCGATAGTTGCAGAAGATGCCTGAATCAGTACGGTAATGACAGCACCAGCCACAACTCCCAAGATAGGATTTTGACCCAAGGTAACCATGTATTCCTTGAACTGAGGCAAGTCTTTAAGTGGACTCATACCAGCACTAATGAGGTTGAGGGCATAGAAGATACCACCAACACCAAAAAGAATTCGTCCAATATTGTTTACAGTACGATTTTTTGTAAAGAATAAGAACATAGTTCCAAGGAAAATCAAGGGTAGGGCATATTCACCAAGTTTGAAACCGATGATAAATGATGTTACGGTTGTCCCAATATTGGCTCCCATGATAATCCCGATAGCCTGTCTAAGAGTTAAGAGACTAGCACTAACAAGTCCAACTGTAATGACTGTTACACCTGTACTCGACTGAATCAGAGCAGTGACGACAATCCCCACTAAAACCCCTAAGAAAGGATTACTTGTGTACTTATCAATGTAATAACGAAGACGATCTCCAGCAGCTTGTTGCAAACCGTCTCCCATGGTCTTGATACTATACAAAAATAGTCCTAGACCACCTAAAAAGTGAAAAATAATTTCCTGCCAATTAATGGACATTTCCTTTTTCCTCCGAAGAATAATCACGGAATTTCTCCCATTCTATTTTAAAGGATTAATAGCAATCTAACAAGTAGTAAATAGTAAATTTTAATAAAAATGTAATGAATCTTTTATTAACAAGTATCATTTAGTTGGGATATTATTATTCCAACTAGTAAGCATTTAATGATTTTTTGGATGAAAATTTAAAATTAGTGAGAGTTCCGATTATCTAACAATCACTAGTTTTATACTCTTATTTTTAAAGTAATAGACTAATCGAGAAAGAGAAAAGTTTAAGGTTTTGCTATCTCTTTTATTGATTTTGTGATATAATTAACACGTAAAAAAAAAAGAAGGAGTCATATCTAATGGCAAAATTGACTGTTAAAGATGTTGAGTTGAAAGGGAAAAAAGTTCTCGTTCGTGTTGACTTCAACGTACCTGTAAAAGATGGCGTGATTACTAACGACAACCGTATCACTGCAGCTCTTCCAACTATCAAGTATATCCTTGAACAAGGTGGACGTGCAATCCTCTTCTCTCACCTTGGACGTGTAAAAGAAGAAGCAGATAAAGAAGGTAAATCACTTGCTCCTGTAGCTGCTGACTTAGCTGCTAAATTAGGTCAAGAAGTTAAATTTATCCCAGGTGTTACTCGTGGTGCGGAATTGGAAGCAGCTGTTAACGCTCTTGAAGATGGACAAGTTCTCTTGGTTGAAAACACTCGTTACGAAGATGTTGACGGCAAGAAAGAATCTAAAAACGATCCTGAACTTGGTAAATACTGGGCATCACTTGGAGATGGTATCTTCGTAAACGATGCATTTGGTACAGCTCACCGTGCACACGCATCTAACGTTGGTATCTCAGCAAACGTTGATAAAGCTGTTGCTGGATTCCTTCTTGAAAACGAAATTGCTTACATCAAAGAAGCAGTTGAAGCTCCAGAACGTCCATTCGTAGCTATCCTTGGTGGATCTAAAGTATCTGACAAGATTGGTGTTATCGAAAACTTGCTTGAAAAAGCTGATAAAGTCCTTATCGGTGGTGGGATGACTTACACATTCTACAAAGCACAAGGTATCGAAATCGGTAACTCACTTGTAGAAGAAGATAAATTGGATGTGGCTAAAGCTCTTCTTGAAAAATCAAACGGCAAATTGATCTTGCCAGTTGACTCAAAAGAAGCGAACGCATTTGCTGACTACACTGAAGTGAAAGACACTGAAGGTGAAGCAGTTGATCCAGGATTCCTTGGTCTGGATATCGGTCCTAAATCAATCGCTAAATTCGACCAAGAATTGACTGGTGCGAAAACAGTTGTATGGAACGGACCTATGGGTGTATTTGAAAACCCTGACTTCCAAGCTGGTACAATCGGTGTGATGGACGCTATCGTGAAACAACCAGGCGTTAAATCAATCATCGGTGGTGGTGACTCAGCTGCTGCTGCGATCAACCTTGGTCGTGCAGACAAATTCTCATGGATCTCTACTGGTGGTGGAGCTTCAATGGAACTCCTCGAAGGTAAAGAACTTCCAGGTCTTGCAGCTTTGACTGAAAAATAAGAACATAGAAAAAGGAGGACTTAAGTTCTCCTTTTTTTGCGCTCTTTTAAAGTTTGGGAGTACCGATGGATAATTGGACAGAATCCAAAAAAAACAGTAAAATAGAGGAATACAAATCTAAATGAAATTTGAGTGATAATCGTGGAAAAAAGAGGGAATCTTACTAAAACATCTATTTGTGGTATTATCAATGTCACCCCAGATTCTTTTTCTGATGGAGGCCAATTCTTTGCTATTGAAGAAGCCTTAAAACAGGCTCGAAAATTGATAGCTGAAGGTGCTACTATCTTAGATATCGGCGGTGAATCTACTCGGCCTGGAAGTAGCTATGTTGAGATAGAAGAGGAAATCCAACGTGTTGTTCCAGTGATTAAAGCTATCCGTCAAGAAAGTGATGTTCTGATTTCGGTCGACACTTGGAAGAGTCAGGTTGCAGAAGCGGCTCTAAAGGCTGGGGCCCATATAGTCAATGACATTACAGGTCTTATGGGGGATGAGAAGATGGCAGAAGTGGTTGCTAAAGCAGGAGCTCAGGTAGTCATCATGTTTAATCCAGTCATGGCACGCCCTCAGCACCCTAGTTCGCTCATCTTCCCTCATTTTGGATTTGGAGAGACTTTCACAAAGGAAGACTTGGCTGAATTTGAACAACTATCTGTTGAAGAATTGATGTCAGCTTTCCTTGATCGTGCATTGGCAAGAGCGAAGGAAGCTGGTATTGCAAAAGAAAACATCATGCTGGATCCAGGTATCGGATTTGGCTTGACCAAAAAGGAAAATCTCATCCTTCTACGTGACCTTGATAAATTGCACGAGATGGGCTATCCTATCTTTCTAGGAGTCTCTCGCAAGCGCTTTGTCATCAATATTCTGGAAGAAAATGGCTTTGAAGTCAATCCAGATACAGAAGTAGGTTTCCGAAATCGTGATATTGCTTCGGCTCATGTAACCAGTATTGCTGCCAGACAAGGTGTGGAAGTGGTGCGTGTACATGATGTAGCCAGTCACAAGATGGCAGTCGAAATTGCGTCTGCTGTCCGCCTAGCAGATGATGCGGAAAATTTAGATTTGAAACAATATAAGTAAGATGAATAAAAACGAAACGAATCAGTGGATAGCAAACTATCGGACAGATCAACCGCATTTCGGCTTGGAGAGGATGGTGGAATTGTTAGCCTTACGTGGCAATCCCCATCTTAAGCTCAAGGTTATCCACATCGGTGGAACCAATGGTAAGGGATCTACCATAGCTTTTTTGAAAAATATGTTGGAAAAGATGGGACTAAGAGTTGGTGTCTTTAGCTCTCCCTATCTGATTCATTATACGGATCAGATAGCCATTAATGGGGAGTCAATCCCAGAAGCTAAACTAGAAGTCTTAATGTCGGAATATCGCTCACTACTTGAAGGGGAGTACGCTCCTGCCTTGCAGGGAACGACAGAATTCGAGATTATCACTGCTATAGCCTATGATTACTTTGCCTCAGAGCAGGTCGATGTGGCGATTATGGAAGTTGGTATGGGTGGACTTTTGGATAGTACCAACGTCTGTCAGCCTATTCTAACAGGTATCACGACCATTGGACTGGATCATGTAGCTTTACTTGGTGATACTTTGGAAGCCATCGCAGAGCAGAAAGCAGGCATTATCAAGCCAGGAGTTCCCCTTGTAACGGGGAACATTGTCCCAGAAGCCTTGGCCGTTATTGACCAGATTGCGGAAGCAAAACAGGCTCCTAGCCTGTTCTATGGGGATGCCTATCAGGTTAGCCATCATGAAAGTATTGTCACTGGAGAGGTATTTGACTATACAAGTTCTGTTAGACAAGGTCGCTTTCAAACAGGTCTGCTTGGTTTGCACCAGATAGAGAATGCTGGAATGGCACTAACTTTGTTGGATGCCTATTGTCATGAGACTGGGCGAGAATTGCCAGAAAATGATTTAGTGGCTCAAGCTTTAGAGGAAACAAGCTGGCCTGGACGTTTAGAAGTTGTTTCTAGAAAACCCTTGATGATTTTAGATGGGGCCCACAACCCCCATGCCATCAAGGCTTTATTGGAAACTTTGGATGAACGATTTGCTGACTATCACAAGGAAATCCTCTTTACTTGTATTAAAACCAAGGCTTTAGAGGATATGTTAGATTTATTAGAGAACTTACCAGATACTAATCTTACACTAACACATTTTGATGATGGTCGAGCAACGGATGAAGAAGTGCTAAAGAAAGTAGCTTATTCTAGAAATCTTAGCTACCAGAGTTGGCAGGCATTTCTAGACCAAAATATGATAGATGACGAAGAGAAAAAAACAGTTAGGATAGTCACGGGCTCCTTGTATTTCTTGAGCCAGGTGAGAGCCTATCTAATGGAGAGGAAAAACTAGAGAATGGATACACAAAAGATTGAGACAGCTGTAAAAATGATTATCGAAGCGGTCGGCGAAGATGTCAACCGCGAAGGCTTACAGGAAACTCCTGCTCGGGTAGCTCGCATGTATCAAGAGATTTTTTCAGGACTTGGTCAAACTGCAGAGGAACACTTGTCAAAATCTTTTGAGATTATTGATGATAATATGGTAGTGGAAAAGGATATCTTTTTCCATACCATGTGTGAACATCACTTTTTGCCATTTTATGGAAAAGCTCATATCGCCTACATCCCGGATGGTCGTGTGGCAGGTTTATCTAAGCTGGCACGTACAGTTGAAGTTTATGCAAAGAAACCACAAATTCAAGAACGTTTGAATATTGAAGTGGCTGACGCCTTGATGGACTATCTTGGTGCTAAGGGGGCTTTCGTTGTGATTGAGGCGGAACATATGTGTATGAGTATGCGTGGTGTTCGAAAACCAGGAACTGCAACCTTGACTACAGTAGCTCGTGGAGTGTTTGAAACAGATAAGGATCTTCGAGACCAAGCGTATCGCCTCATGGGGCTATGAAAATCGCTTCAAACGAATTTTTCTAGAAAGGACTAGTTATGGATCAATTGCGCATTAAGGATCTGGAAGTTTTCGCCTTTCATGGACTCTTCCCTAGTGAGAAGGAATTAGGGCAAAAGTTTGTCATTTCAGCTAGCTTATCCTATGATATGACAAAGGCTGCGACGGAGTTAGACTTGGAGTCTTCTATCCATTATGGGGAACTTTGTCAGCATTGGACGACTTGGTTCCAGGAAACCACTGAAGACCTGATTGAAACAGTAGCCTACAAACTAGTAGAGCGCACTTTTGAGACCTACCCTATCGTTCAAGAAATTGAGCTAGAACTTAAAAAACCATGGGCACCTGTCCATTTACCACTAGATACCTGTTCAGTAACCATCCATCGTCGTAAACAACGAGCTTTTATCGCTCTAGGAAGTAATATGGGTGATAAGACAGCTAATCTTGAGCAAGCTATTGATAAAATGCGAGCTCAAGGCATCCATATTCTCAAGGAGTCTAGCGTAATTACGACTGAACCTTGGGGCGGGGTAGAGCAAGATAACTTCGCCAATCAAGTCATTGAAGTGGAAACCTGGTTGCCAGCTCCAATCTTGTTAGAAACCTTGTTGGCGATTGAGTCAGAAATGGGACGAGTTAGAGAGGTACATTGGGGACCACGCTTGATTGACTTGGATTTGCTATTTGTAGAGGATCAAGTGATCTATACTGACGCCCTCATCTTGCCACATCCCTATATTCTCGAGCGTCTCTTTGTCCTAGAATCCCTTCAAGAAATAGCTCCGCATTTTATTCATCCAGTGCTGGGACAACCGATTCGTCACTTGTATCGTCAATTGGAGAAAGAAAATGCCTAAGTTTTCCGAAACTTATAGTAAATGGAGAAGTCTAGGTGAGGGAGCGCTAGCTATTATCCTTGGTCTTCTCCTGATTTGTTTTGGGCAGATAGTACCGAGGTTGGGTTACCAGCTATTGATGGGTTACTTTTTCTTGTCAGCAGTTTGGCATTTATTGACACGATGGTTTCAGGAAAAGTCCCGTAGAGAAAATATTTTTATAACATTAGCCAAGCTCTTTGTTGCTGTCATCCTATTTGATTCTGTCATTCTGCAGGGAATAGCCCTCTATTTCTTAGTCATTGCTATTGGAAGTTATCAATTGTGTACTGGTCTGATTAGCCTGATTACCTGGTTGATTTATCGGAAGAATCATATTCGTCCAAGGGTCAATTACTTATTCGATGCTTTGTGGATGATGGGATTTGGTCTCTACAGTGTCTCCCCTTTCCATGATGCGACAAATTTTGAGTTACTCTTACTTGGTTTTTACTTGATCATGTTGGGAGCGAGCAGTGTCAGGGATGGTTTCTTTTTTGAAAAAGTGAGAAGCAATCCCAAGCTGAAGCGCAGAATGAGAATGACACTGCCTATATTTGTGACAGCTTTGATTCCCATTAACACCTTACGAAAGTGGAACGAAACCTTAGCGACTCATCAAACGGAAGAAAGTCAAGTACATTCAGAGAGAAAAAATGAAAAATCAGTTGATCTAGAAATTTTTATCCATGCTTCAGAATCGTCTTTCTTCTTGGCAATGGGACATGTAGATATTTGCTACCAAGGTCAGGTTATTTCTTATGGTTCCTATGACCCTCACTCAGAGCGCTTGTTTGGGACGATTGGCGACGGTGTTTTTTTTAAGGCCAATCGAGAAAAATATATTGAACTCTGTAAGAGAGAAAGTCAGAAAACGCTATTTGCTTATGGCTTGAGCTTGTCTGAACAACAGAAAAAGGCAATCGAAGAGCGATTGAAAGAAATAGAGAATCTTTTAATCCCTTGGGAACCAAGTTCGCAGTTGATGAAAAGAAGAGAAGGGGAAATCAAACATACTTACTCTTATCAATTGAAACATGAAGCAGATGCCAGTCTCTATAAGTTTAAATCGTCTAAATACAAAACCTATTTTGTCCTTAGTACCAACTGTGTTCTGTTAGCAGATTCTATCGTTGGAGAAGCTGGGACAGATATCCTGAGCCCGCAAGGGTTTATCGTTCCTGGAACCTATCAGGATTATCTGGATTTAGAATTTAAAAAACCAGGTGGTATCGTGGTTAGTCGATCTGTTTATTAATAAAAATAAAACTCTAGTCAGGAGACTAGAGTTTTTAAAATAGGTCATTTTCTTCAGGGAGGAGAATGGTTTCCTTTCCATCTATATCCATTACAAGTACTTTAGGTGGATACAAAGGATCAAAACGATGATTGAAATCAAAGTCAATCGTTGTAGGCAGATGTTTACTAGAAAAGCGGAAGGTGATAGAGCCTTCGTTATTTAATAGTCGAAATTCCAATTCATCTTCTAATTCAAAAACATGCTTTAAAAAATGATCGATAATATACCAGATTGAGTCGATAACATCATCTGGGAGATTAGTTACTACGCCAAAACTGGCACAACGTCGATGCGAATCCGTGAAAGCCATCGATGCCTCCTACTTCATTTTTTAATAATCATACTGCAAACATCTCTAAAAATCAAGAAAAGTAAACTAATTTCAGAAAATATGATTTACAGTAAAATTTTTTCAAAGAAAGTTTATATATCCCTTGAAAATGCTTACAATAAATGGTAAACTAGAGGTAGTGTAAACATGAAAACAAAATTTTCAACATTAGAAAGGAAACGGTATGAACACAGATGATACAGTAACAATTTATGACGTTGCCCGAGAAGCAGGAGTTTCAATGGCAACTGTCAGTCGTGTAGTTAATGGCAACAAAAATGTCAAAGAGAACACTCGTAAGAAAGTTCTAGAGGTTATTGATCGCCTTGACTATCGTCCCAATGCAGTTGCTCGTGGTTTGGCAAGCAAACGTACAACAACCGTTGGTGTTGTCATTCCAGATATCACAAACACTTATTTTGCGGCTCTGGCAAAAGGAATTGATGACATTGCAGAGATGTACAAGTACAACATCGTTCTCGCTAATAGCGATGAAGATGATGAAAAAGAAGTAGCCGTAGTAAACACACTTTTTTCAAAACAAGTTGATGGTGTTATCTTTATGGGCTACCATTTGACAGAGAAGATTCGTTCAGAGTTTTCACGCTCACGTACTCCTGTCGTTCTTGCGGGAACAGTGGATGTTGAACACCAACTTCCAAGTGTTAACATTGACTATAAGAATGCTACTGCAGATGCTGTTCGTCATTTGTTGAAACGTAATAAAAAGATTGCTTTTGTGAGCGGTCCCTTGGTAGATGATATCAATGGTAAAGTTCGCTTGGTTGGATACAAGGAAGCTTTGAAAGAAGCTGGAGTCAACTATAGCGAAGGTCTTGTATTTGAATCAAAATATCGCTATGACGATGGTTATGCCTTGGCTGAACGCTTAGTTTCTTCTAAAGCAACAGCAGCTATTGTGACTGGTGATGAATTGGCGGCAGGTCTCTTGAACGGTTTGGCTGACCATGGAGTTTCAGTACCAGAAGACTTTGAAATCATTACGAGTGATGATTCTCAAATCGCTCGCTTTACTCGACCAAACCTGACCACTATTGCACAACCCTTGTATGACCTTGGTGCGATTAGTATGCGTATGTTGACGAAGATTATGCATAAAGAAGAGTTGGAGGAACGTGAAGTCATTCTACCTCATGGTTTGACAGAGCGTAAATCAACACGTAAAGACTAAAAACAAATCCCAAGAAATCACTGATTTCATGGGATTTTTCTTATCCTTCCATATATGCTCGGAGTTGGTCGCCCTTTAGTCCTGCATTAATTGCAATAAGGAGTTTAAGACGTGCTTTTTGAGCATTTAATTCTTTTACAAAATAAACACCATCTTTTTGAAGGCAAATACCCCCGCCTTCATAGGCATAAACAGGTTCTGCAATCCCATTGAAACAACGAGAAACAAGTGCAATAGGAAGACCAGTTTGGCAGAGAGATTTCAGTTTTTGGGCAGTTTCTTTAGGAACATTCCCAGCTCCAAAAGCCTGGATAATCAGTCCATCTAGCTGATCGACAGGAAGTAGATCGAGAAGCTCCTCAGTCATACCTGCATAAACAGGTACGATAGGAACCAATCCCTGAATGTGATCAAGGTCAAAACGAACACGAGGTTCTGCAGTCTTGAAGTAAAGAATTTCATGCTTCATAATGAGTCCAAGTGGACCGTGAGTCGGTGTTTGAAAGGTACTAACATTTGTAGTATGCGTTTTAGTGACATACTTCGCAGCGTGAATTTCATCATTCATAACGACTAGAACACCCTTATCTGCAGCCTTGTCATCACTAGCCACACGTAAGGCGCTAAGATAATTATAGACGCCATCACTTCCTAGTTCATTGGAAGATCTCATAGCCCCTGTCAAAACGATAGGTATATGAGGGATCTCCATGGTGTCTAGAAAATAGGCTGTCTCTTCTAGAGTATCTGTCCCATGTGTGATGACAATCCCATCGTATGCAGCTGCCTCTTGTTTTATCTTTTTGTAAAGAGCTAACATATGCTTGGGTTTGATATGTGGACTTGGTAGATTGAAAAAATCCAATGAATGGACTTCAACGCCTTCGAGTGGATTAGAGATATGATTCATAGGGTTGTCAGCACTAGTTCTTACAGCTCCAGCTTCATCTGCCTGCATGGAAATAGTACCACCAGTATGTAAAACAAGGATTTTCTTAGTCATGATTCACTCACTTTTTCTGAAATGTGGTATAATCATTGTATCATAAAAGAAAGGAATGAGATAGGATGGAAGTCAAAGCAGTTTTTTTTGATATCGATGGAACGCTTGTAAATGACCGTAAGAGTGTTTTGAAGTCCACTAAAGAAGCTATCAAGATTGTGAAAGAGCAAGGAGTGCTTGTTGGAGTAGCAACAGGGCGAGGACCTTTTTTTGTTAAGGATTTGATGGACGACTTAAACCTGGATTTTGCAGTGACCTACAATGGCCAATATATCTTTAACAAAGACCGTGTTCTTTTTGCTAGCCCTATTGATAAGAGAAGTCTCAGACAAATCATCTCTTATGCTAAGGAAAATCGAAAAGAGATTGCCATGGGAACGAGACAAGATGTTGTCGGTTCTCGAATAATGTCCTTTGGGCTCAGTCCTCTTTCGCAGCTAGTTAGTCGTTTTGTACCAAAATTCTTGACTCGTACTGTTAGTCATTCCTTTAATCGTATGATCAGCAAGGCCCTTCCACAGAAGGAAGAGGATTTGCTAGACCTGATCAAACAACCGGTCTACCAGGTGCTCATGTTGATGACTCCTGAGGAGACAGATCATGCTGCGGAACAATTAAACCATCTCAAGTTTACCAGAAGTAATCCTTTTGCGGCGGATATTATCAATCAAGGAAATTCCAAGTTGGAAGGAATTCGCTGTGTCGGAAAAGAGTATGGCTTTGATCTCAATCAAGTCATGGCTTTTGGTGACTCAGATAATGACTTAGAAATGTTGGCGGGCGTTGGGATGTCTGTTGCCATGGGAAATGGTAGTAGCAGTGTGAAAGAAGTTGCCAAGCATATCACTGCCAGCAACCAAAATGATGGGATTCACAAGGCTTTAGAATATTTTGGAGTCTTGGCTTCTGAAAAAGTCTTTGTCAGTCGCGACTATCATTTCAATAAAGTCAAAACCTTCCATCACATGATGGATGAGCGAACTCAAGAAGAACCTATCGCTTGGGATTTAGAAGGGGCGACCCACCGTGCTGGCTTTAAGATTGAAGAGTTAGTTGAATTTGTCCGTGCTGCAAGCAATTCTGAAGAGGAATTTCAACAAGCTGTACAAGATTTGCACCAGGCACTTGATAAAGCAGCTGAAAAAGTAGGTAAATCAACACCAGCTGAGAAAAGCCTCGTTGGTCAAGTAGATGCTTTGATTGATACGCTCTACTTTACCTATGGAAGTTTTGTTCTGATGGGGGTAGACCCAGAGCGAATCTTTGAAATTGTCCATCAAGCCAATATGGGTAAAATCTTCCCAGATGGTAAAGCTCATTTTGATCCAGTGACCCACAAAATCTTGAAACCAGATAACTGGAAAGAAAAATACGCCCCAGAACCTGCGATCAAAAAGGAGATAGAGCGCCAAATTAAGGCTTATGAACGCCATAAGGAAAGAGAAAATAGAATGAGTTAGAAGCTTCAAGATGAAAAATTAAAATACCTATTGGATTTATTCAATAGGTATTTTTGTTCATATTAGATTTTGCAGCTAGTTTACACGACTTTTTTCTTTAGATGTTACATCTTTTACAGCTTCGACACCTTCACTTGCTTTTTCTTTAGCAGTTGATACACCATTACTGAAACCAGATTTAACTTTTCCAAATTGTTCGGATGCAAATTCACCTGTTGACTCTGCTACGTCAGTTACTCTATCTTGAAGACTCACTGAATCTGCTTCAAATTGTTCTTTTGTTTTGATATCAACAACGTTCACATTTACTTCAACAACTTCAAGATTTGTCATTTGTGAAACCTCAGAAGTGACAACTTTTTTAATTTTGTTGTATAGTTCAGGAACGTTAATTTTGTATTCTACAACAACATTCAAATCGACAGCAACTTGTGTCTTACCAACTTCAACATTAACTCCACGAGTAACATTATCTGTGTTAATAATTTTTTCAGTTAAATTAGAGAAAAATCCTCCATCAACGTCCAAAAGACCAGGTACTTTTTCTAGTGCTAGACCAATAATTTTTTGGATAACCTTATTTTCATAAGTAAGGCTTCCTTTTACTTCATGAGTAGTAGCAGTAGATTCATTTTTTTCTGTAGAAACGTTTTTTTCCAAGTTTGACATATGCAACTCCTTATTATTTATTTATATAGTTTTTTTGGATATATAATCCAATTACAATTCCTAAAGCTCCGAAAATCAAAACAAATAGTGTTTTGAAGAAACCAAAGGAAATAATTAAACAAGCTAGAATAATACCTATTAAGCCTGATAAAATTGGATACTGATACTTTTTAAGTAATTCCATCTTTTCACTTCCTTAATCTACACGACTTGTAGTTTTCTTGTGTTGAGTTGGAGGTTGATAGTTTTTAACCAAAACTTCAAGTTTTACCTCACGTTCAAGACCAAAAAACTGCCTTAATCCTTGAGTTATTTCATTTTGAATTGACTGGCACTTAGTAGAGATGTTGTCTGAAGTAATTATTCTACCTTCCACGTAAACAAAACATTTATTTCTTCTGACATTTACACGGATAGTTGGATTTTTAATCAACTCATATTCATCAACAACACATCTAACGAACCCTTCAATAGCTGAATTTTTTAGTTTAAGCTTATCATCTTTAGTACCTAATTGAATATCCAGATATTGCTTAGGATAAAATAGTATAACTAGGATTGATGATAAAACTAATACTGATAGGATTAATGTCCCCCAAAAAATGTATTTTGAAATGAATGCAGCAAAACTCCATTCTCTCCAACTAAACAATTGAATGCCTAAGTCACTTGCTTGTTGGTAATCAATCAAGATGGGGAGGAAGACTGTCAAGATAAGAATACAGAAAATAAGTAAAAGTATTTTCTTTGTTTTTGACATATACAATCCTTTCGAATTAAGCTCATAGATTATTGTAATAGTTTAGGCAGGTGTACAACAATCTATCATCTTCAAGATAGAAGAATACGGAATTAGTGACTTTGAAAAGTGCTACTATGATAGATGAGGTTAGCTAATTTAGTTAACGAAGGGCTCATCTCCCCGAGGGATTGTTAATAGAGAACTAGGAAAATGGAGTAAGTAGTTTCAAAACAAAATGTATGATACCCTTAGACGTAAAAATGCCAAGTTGTCTATAACAAGTGGCAAAAAAATGGGTCTCCTTTTCTAAACTGCGAATACATTCTCAGTTGTTTTTAGTATAGCATTTTTTGAAATCGCTGTCAATTTTGAACATCCTCTCCTTTACTTTACAGATTAGTTTAGGATTTTTTGACGAATATAGTCCTCGCTGTATAAAAGGCTATCACTAATAAAAAGCAAGGCCGGGATTTTCCCGACCTCTTTTGTTCTCATTATAAAGTTTTATCCTTGTCTCGAACAACGAGAAGGTCAACACTTGTATGGCGTAGGATATATTCTGATGAAGATCCGACAAGCAAACGTTCGAAGGCGTTAAGCCCAGTTGCTCCAACCAAAATCAAATCAACATGTTCTTGGTCCGGGATTGTTTTGGCTAAAAGAGTTTTAGGATTTCCCATTTCGATGACAACTTTTATATCTGTAAGACCAGCGTCTCTAGCACGCTTTTCATATTCTGCCATCAAGTCTTGGGCTTCCACTTGTAACTCTTCATAAACTTCAGCATCAAATGTTGAAATGCTTTGAAGAGCACGAGTGTCAATGACATGGGCAATGGTTAATTTAGCTTGGTTACGCACAGCTGACTGAACTCCCTTAACAAAAGCCAAATCAGCTTCTTTAGAGCCGTCGACTGCTACCATGATGTTTTCGTAACGTTGTGTCATAGCAAAAACCTCCTCATTTCTTATCACCCTCATTGTAATCCTTTTCACTAAAAAAGTAAAGTAAAAAATGATAGGAAGGAAAACGCTTTTGACTTTGCTTTTAAGAGTGCTATAATTAAATGTGAGAAAACAAGAGGGATTGATATGACAAAAATTGCGGTACTTTCAGATATTCATGGCAACACAGGAGCATTGGAAGCAGTTCTCACAGATGCGGAAAAGGCAGGAGTTGAGGAATATTGGCTTTTGGGAGATATTCTCATGCCAGGAACGGGACGAAAAAGTATCCTCAGACGATTGGAGGAATTGCCGATTACAGTTCGGGTTCTGGGGAATTGGGAAGAAAGTTTATGGCGGGCTGCTCACCGAAAATTGGATACAAGTAGACCCAGTCATCGCTACCTCTTACGGCAATGTCAGTATATCATGGAAGAAATTAGTCTAGATGAGATTGAAGAACTTCAGGATTTTCCTATGCACACCCATCGCCAGTTTGGAAATCTAAAGGTGGGGATTAGTCATCATTTACCGGATAAAAATTGGGGAAGAGAACTGATTCATCTTGGAAAGCAGGAAGATTTTGATCGTTTGGTGACTAATCCTGACTCCGATATTGCCATCTATGGTCATATCCACCAACAATTTTTACGTTATGGAAGTGGTGGACAACTCATTTTGAATCCAGGTTCGATTGGGCAGCCTTTCTTTTTATCAGCAAGTCTGCGTGAGGATTTACGAGCCCAATATATGATTTTGGAATTTGATGATAAAGGATTGAAGGATGTAGATTTTTGTCGCGTTGATTATGATGTCGAAGCAGAGTTGCAGTTGGCTCGAGAGTTGCAATTGCCCTACTATCAGGTCTATTATGAAAGTTTAGTCAATGGAATTCATCATACCCACAATCAGGACTTGTTGCATGAAATCGCTCAAAATCAAGGGCATGATGCAGAATTGGATGACTGGCTCAGTCGTAACTCTTGACATTACAACTAGAGGAGCTATAATAAATATAAGAGAAGAATGAGCTTAGTTAACGAGAAAGGAGAACTGCATGCAAATTTCAAGTCGCTTTACCATTGCAACCCATATGCTAGTTATCATTGCCCTTGAAGGCAAGGAAAATAAAGTTACTAGTGATTTTCTAGCTAGCAGTGTGGGGGTTAATCCTGTTATTATTCGTAAAACCTTGTCTCAACTGAAAAAGGCGGAGTTGATCTCAGTTGCGCGTGGAACTGGGGGAGCAGAAATTATCAAAAATCTTGAAGATATTAGTCTCTTGGATATCTATCAAGCAGTTGAATGTCTCGGGAAGACGGGTCAACTCTTTAGCTTTCATGATAATCCGAATCCAAATTGTCCAGTTGGAGCCAATATTCATGTGGTTTTAGATGAGAAATTGCTAAAAATCCAGCAAGCTATGGAAAAAGAATTGAGCCTAACTAGTCTCGCTCAACTAGTAACTGATACAGAAGCGAGAATTAAAAAATAAATTTTAAACTAAAGAACACCTGAATTGCTGTACTGAAAAGCCTAGTTGTTTAGGTGTTTTTTCGTTGTTAAATAGGCGAGGTGTTAGCTGAAGTGGCTTAAAAATTTAGCAAAGAATATGGTCTGAATATCAGGAGAAAAACCAAAAATCGTGTTATAATAAATGAATAGAATCGTAAGAAAGAGTGGATATTTATTTGATAATTCCTACTTATAATTGGCAATTTTCTCCGCAAGTTGAGGATGCGGATTTTACAAAGATTGCCAAGAGTGTAGGCTTGAGTTCTGAAGTCGCTTGTTTGTTGTTTCAACGTGGAATCAAGGACGAAAGCAGCCTGAAGAAATTTTTAGAACCTTCTTTAGAGGATTTACATGATCCTTATCTATTACATGATATGGATAAGGCAGTTGATCGTATTCGCCAGGCTATCGAGCAAGGAGAATTGATTCTCGTCTATGGTGACTACGATGCAGATGGGATGACTTCGGCTTCGATTGTCAAGGAGAGTTTGGAACAATTAGGGGCAGAGTGTCTGGTATATCTCCCAAATCGCTTTACAGACGGTTATGGTCCAAATGACAGTGTTTACAAATATTTCATCGGGCAACAGGGTGTGTCTTTGATTGTGACAGTGGATAATGGAGTTGCTGGGCATGAAGCCATTGACTTGGCTCAGTCTATGGGAGTGGATGTCATTGTGACAGACCACCACTCCATGCCAGAGGTTTTACCAGATGCTTATGCAATCGTCCATCCTGAACATCCAGAAGCAGATTATCCTTTTAAACAATTAGCAGGCTGTGGAGTTGCTTTTAAACTAGCGTGTGCCCTCTTGGAGGAAGTGCAGGTTGAGTTGCTTGACTTGGTTGCCATTGGAACCATTGCGGATATGGTAAGCCTGACGGATGAAAATCGTATCATGGTTCAGTACGGTCTAGAAGTTTTGCGCAATACTCAACGAATTGGTCTTCAAGAACTATTTGAAATTGCAGGGATTTCTAGTAGTGATATTACAGAAGAAACAGTTGGTTTTCAGTTGGCGCCTCGTTTGAATGCCCTAGGACGCTTAGCTGATCCCAATCCAGCGATTGATTTACTGACTGGCTTTGATGATGAAGAGGTGCATGAGATTGCTCTCATGATTCAAGAAAAAAATGAAGAACGCAAGGAAATCGTTCAGGCTATCTATGAAGAAGCTAAGAGTTTGGTTGATCCTAACAAAAGCGTTCAAGTTTTGGCCAAGGAAGGCTGGAACCCAGGAGTGCTTGGGATTGTAGCTGGTCGCTTGTTGGAAGAATTAGGGCAGACAGTTATTGTTCTGAATATTGAAGACGGTCGTGCTAAGGGAAGTGCGCGGAGTATTGAAGCTGTCAATATTTTTGAAGCCTTGGATCCGCATCGTTCTATCTTTCTCGCTTTTGGTGGCCATGCAGGTGCCGCAGGTATGACGCTCGAAGTTGAACAGTTAGATGCCTTGTCAGAAATTTTAGAAACCTATGTAAAAGATAAAGGGATAGCTGCCAAAGGTAAGAGTAGATTATATCTAGACGAAGAACTAGATTTGGAAAGCCTGAGTTTAGATACGGTTAAAAGCTTTGAGAAGTTAGCTCCTTTTGGAATGGACAATCAAAAACCTGTCTTCTACATTCGAGATTTTCAAGTTGAAAATGCTCGTTCTATGGGAGCAGGAGATAGTCACCTGAAGTTAAAAATTTCAAAAGGAACTGCGAACTTTGAAGTAGTAGCTTTTGGCCAAGGGGCAAAGGCAACAGAATTTGCGCAGACAAAACAACTGGAGTTAGCAGTCACTCTTTCCGTTAACCAATGGAATGGGCAAACAACTCTACAGTTGATGATGGTAGATGCTCGTGTGGACGGTGTTCAGCTCTTTAATATTCGTGGGAAGAATGCTGTTCTACCAGACGGAGTGCCAGTGCTTGATTTTACTGGAGAATTGCCAGATATTTCATCGAGTCCAGCAGTCGTTGTCAAGAATATCCCAGAAGACATCAGGATTCTCAAGGACATTTTCCAGCAACATGATTTCTCAGCTGTTTACTTTAAAAATGATATCGAGAAGCCCTACTATTTGATAGGGTATGGCACAAGAGAGCAATTTGCAAAGCTCTATAAGACGATATACCAGTTTCCAGAAGTCGATATCCGTTATAAATTAAAAGACCTATCAGCTTATCTTAAAATTGAACAGATTTTACTCGTCAAGATGATTCAAATTTTTGAAGAGCTTGGTTTTGTCACCATTGAAAATGGTGTGATGAGGGTTAATAAAGATGCGGCTAAACGGGATATTGCTGAAAGTCAGATTTATCAAAATCTCAAGCAAACTGTTAAAGACCAAGAAATGTTGGCACTAGGTACAGTGCAGGAGATCTATGATTTCTTGATGGGAAAATAAAAGGAAAGAGGCTGAGGTAATCTATCTCAGCTTTTTTGTAGTCTCTTATAATTTTAAATGTTGTGTTCTTTAGAACGTCATGTAGTAAAAGTAAACAGATTTGTAACATGACTACAACATAACTCTAAAAGAATTGACATGTAAATCAGGTATGATTCTCTTATCAACATAAAAATTAAAAATGATCAATAAAATTTTAGGAGAAAATTGTTATGAAAAAAACAGTTGCTAAACTGACTCTTGGTTTAACATCTACAGCTATTTTGGCTACAGTTGGTGCTCAAACTGTTAGCGCTGACTCTTACGTTGTTCAAGACGGCGATTCATTTTTTGGTATTGCTGCTGCAAGTGGTATGGATCCTTATGTGTTGGCGGCAAATAATGGAAAAAGCATTTTTGACACCATCCACCCAGGTGATGTACTAGAAGTCAGCGGCCTAACTCAAGCTAGCTATTCATACAATGCTCCATCTTATGAAGCAACTAGCACTGTGAATGGGGTAGCAGCTAATGATGTTGTCGTAAATACTCCAACAAACTACGGGAACTCATATCCTGTTGGTCAGTGTACATGGGGCGTGAAAGAATTGGCGCCTTGGGCTAGCAACTGGTGGGGGAATGCCAATACTTGGGCAATCTACGCAAGTGCTCAAGGTTATAAGACGGGTAGCGTTCCAGTAGTAGGAGCAATCGCCGTTTGGGACGGTGGTGAATATGGTCACGTTGCTTATGTGACAGATGTTCAAAGCGAGACTTCTATTCAAGTATTTGAATGCAACTATGATGGTAGTGGAACTCAACCAATCGGAAACTATCGTGGCTGGTTTAATCCGACAGCATCAAGAGGTACTGTAAGATACATTTATCCAAACTAAAAATACTTAAAAAGATTTAGAATTTCTAAATCTTTTTTTATTGTCTGAGAATTACCCTATTGCTATCTTTTGGCTTAGTAGATATTTGCTATACAATATTACAGGTTCTAAGGTGGACAGAGATTTTGAAAATAAAGAAAGATGCAAAACAATCCGATTATTAGTATGCATGTTCTATATTTGAAATTCTGTCTTCATTTTGAAAATTAGTAAAAAAAATGGTATAATAAAAGGAAAAGATTCGGATAAAAGTAAATTGAACTTTTAAGAAAGAGAGTTAAATAGACTCTATAAACACGTTATAGTAATACTTCGGAGGGAAAATGACCAATATTAAATTAACTACTTTGGGTGGTGTTCGTGAAAATGGTAAAAACATGTACATCGCAGAAATTAACGATTCAATCTTCGTTTTAGATGCAGGTTTGAAATATCCTGAAAATGAGCAGTTGGGTGTCGATGTCGTTATTCCAAACATGGAATATCTGTTTGAAAATAGCGATCGTATTGCCGGTGTCTTTTTAACACACGGGCATGCGGATGCAATCGGAGCTCTTCCTTATCTCTTGTCAGAAGTAAAAGTTCCTGTTTTTGGTTCAGAGCTGACTATCGAACTTGCTAAGCTTTTTGTTAAGGGAAATGATAGCGCTAAAAAATTCGATGATTTCCATGTTATCGATGAATACACCGAAATTGACTTTGGTGGAACTGAAGTTTCCTTCTTCCGCACAACTCACTCTATCCCAGAAAGTTTGGGTGTTGTTTTGAAAACATCTGAAGGCAACATCGTCTATACAGGTGACTTTAAATTTGACCAAACAGCAAGTGAATCATACGCAACCGATTTCGGACGTCTATCTGAAATTGGTCGTGAAGGAGTTTTGGCTCTTCTAAGTGATTCAGCAAATGCTGACAGCAATATCCAAGTAGCCAGCGAAAGTGAAGTTGGAGACGAAATTACACAAACTATTTCCGACTGGGATGGACGTATCATCGTTGCTGCAGTTGCAAGTAACCTTTCTCGTATTCAGCAAGTGTTTGATGCGGCAGCGGATACAGGTCGCCGTGTTGTTTTGACTGGTTTTGACGTTGAAAATATCGTTCGTACAGCTATCCGTTTGAAAAAATTGTCTTTAGCAAATGAGAATCTCTTGATTAAACCAAAAGATATGTCTCGTTTTGAGGACCATGAATTAATCATCCTTGAAACTGGACGCATGGGTGAACCGATTAACGGACTCCGCAAAATGTCCATTGGTCGTCACCGCTATGTTGAAATCAAAGATGGTGACTTGGTCTATATCGTTACGACGCCATCAATTGCTAAGGAAGCTGTGATGGCACGTGTAGAAAACATGGTCTACCAAGCAGGTGGTGTCGTTAAACCGATTACTCAAAGCTTGCGTGTATCAGGACATGGGAATGCGCGTGATCTTCAATTAATGATTAATCTCTTACATCCTCAGTATCTCTTCCCAATCCAGGGAGAATACCGTGAGTTGGATGCTCATGCCAAGGCTGCTATGGCGGTTGGTATGCTACCAGAGCGTATCTTTATTCCTAAAAAAGGGACAACCATGTCTTATGAGCATGTAGACTTCGTTCCATCCGGTGCTGTTACTGCAGGTGATGTCTTGATTGATGGTAATGCCATTGGGGATGTTGGGAACGTTGTTCTTCGTGACCGCAAGGTCTTGTCAGAAGATGGTATCTTTATCGTAGCTATCACTGTTAACCGTCGTGATAAGAAAATCATTGCTAAAGCGCGAGTACATACGCGTGGATTCGTCTATCTTAAAAAGAGTCGTGATATCTTACGTGAAAGTACAGAGTTGGTGAACCAAACAGTTGAAGATTACCTCCAAGGTGAGGACTTTGACTGGGCTGATCTTAAAGGGAAGGTCCGTGATAATTTGGCCAAATTCCTTTTTGACCAAACCAAGCGTCGTCCAGCCATCCTCCCAGTAGTAATGGAAGCAAAATAAGGATTAAATAACAGTAGAGAAAGTCGAGTTTCGGCTTTTTCTTATCTTAAGTGTATAAGGAGCAAGTTATGGCAGTAATGAAGATTGAGTATTACTCAGAAGTTTTAGATATGGAGTGGGGTGTAAATGTTCTCTACCCTGATGCGTCTCGAGTTGAGGAGCCAGATTCAACAGATATCCCAGTTCTTTATCTCCTTCATGGGATGTCAGGAAATCATAATAGTTGGCTTAAACGGACTAATGTAGAACGCTTGTTACGAGGGACCAATCTGATTGTTGTCATGCCAAATACAAGTAATGGCTGGTACACAGATACTCAGTATGGCTATAACTACTATACAGCTTTAGCAGAGGAACTGCCTAAAGTGCTCAAACGTTTCTTCCCTAATATGTCTAGCAAGCGTGAAAAGACTTTTATCGCTGGTCTATCAATGGGAGGCTACGGTTCCTTCAAATTGGCCCTATCAACCAACCGTTTCTCACATGCAGCTAGCTTTTCTGGGGCACTTAGTTTCGAGGAGTTTTCTCCTGAGAGTCAAGATTTAGGGACGCGTTCCTACTGGAGAGGTGTTTTTGGCAAAGTAAATGATTGGGTGAATAGTCCTTACTCACTTGAAACACTCGCTAAAAAGTCTGATAAGAAAACCAAGCTCTGGGTTTGGTGTGGGGAACAAGATTATCTCTATTCTGCCAATAATCTGGCAGTTAAAAATCTGAAGAAACTTGGTTTCGATGTGACCTATAATCATAGTGCAGGAACCCATGAGTGGTATTATTGGGAAAAGCAATTGGAACGTTTTTTGGCTACTTTACCAATTGATTTCGTTTTGGAAGAACGCTTGTCTTAATTTTAGCTTTCTTTCAGTTTTCTTCAGTAAAATAGAGAACCTATCTTTAGAATGGGAATCCATGGCTTAAAGATGGGTTCTTATTTTTTTTAGAAAGGCGGGCAATTATGGGCTGGATTATTCGTGTGTTATGTCGATTTTTATTAGGGATTTTGCGCATTTTTTGGCGCCTTGTATGGACACTTATCCTCTTAATTCTCATCACTTTTGGGATTCTCTGGTATGTGACAGGTGATTTACCTGCTACTTTAAATCAAGTTAGCAAAGTGGTTCAAGTCGGCCAAGCAGGTTGGCAACAATGGCAAGAAACTGGTAAATTACAAGGTCTGTCTCAGACCGATAATCATCAAGGTTCAGGGGCAAAATGGCCAAAGGCGCAAGCGACTATCTATATCGATCCTCAAATGGATGCGACTTTCCAAAGGGCCTATCTTGAAGCTATTGCTAACTGGAATCAGACTGGAGCATTTCATTTTGAAATTGTAACCGAACCGGATCAGGCCAACATTTTTGCGACTGAAATGAATGATGGTTCGACAGCCGTTGCTGGTGAGGCGGAGAGTCAGACAAATCTCCTAACCAAACAATTCACTTCAGTGACCGTTCGCCTGAATCATTATTATTTATCTAATCAAAACTATGGCTATACCCACGATCGTATCTTGCATACAGCAGAGCATGAACTAGGCCATGCTATTGGTTTGGAACACACCAATGAAGTTTCGGTTATGCAACCAGCGGGGTCCTATTATGGTATCCAGTCTCAAGATGTTCAAGCAGTTCAGGAACTTTACGGATCTGGAGAATAAGTCTTTTCAAGCTCAAATAGGACTTCTTGATGTCAGCAATGATAAGGGGTTTTTGCTATAATGGAACTATGAATAACTTGATCAAATCAAAACTGGAGCTCTTGCCGACTAGTCCAGGTTGTTACATCCACAAAGACAAGAATGGCACCATCATCTATGTGGGGAAGGCTAAAAATCTGCGTAATCGTGTACGGTCCTATTTCCGTGGAAGTCATGATACCAAGACAGAAGCCTTAGTATCTGAAATCGTAGATTTTGAGTTTATTGTTACGGAGTCCAATATTGAGGCTCTTCTACTTGAAATCAACCTGATTAAGGAAAACAAGCCTAAATACAATATTATGCTCAAGGACGATAAGTCCTATCCTTTCATCAAAATCACAAATGAGCGTTATCCTCGATTGATTATTACCCGTCAGGTCAAGAAAGACGGAGGACTCTATTTTGGTCCCTATCCGGATGTGGGCGCGGCCAATGAAATCAAACGGCTATTGGATCGGATTTTTCCTTTTCGTAAATGTACCAATCCACCATCGAAGGTATGTTTTTATTACCATATAGGTCAGTGTATGGCACATACTGTCTGCCATAAAGATGAGGCCTATTTCAAAGCTATGGCCCAAGAAGTTTCTGATTTTCTTAAGGGACAGGATGATAAAATCATCGATGACCTCAAGGAAAAGATGAATGCGGCGGCTCAGAGCATGGAATTTGAGCGTGCGGCTGAATACCGTGATTTGATTCAGGCCATTGGAACCCTTCGAACCAAGCAACGTGTTATGGCCAAGGATCTCCAAAACCGGGATGTCTTCGGTTACTATGTGGATAAGGGTTGGATGTGCGTTCAGGTATTCTTTGTACGCCAAGGTAAGCTCATTGAGCGTGATGTCAACCTTTTTCCATACTACAATGATCCAGATGAAGATTTCTTAACCTATGTTGGGCAGTTTTATCAAGAAAAATCACACTTGGTTCCTAATGAGATTCTGATTCCTCAGGATATTGATGAAGAAGCAGTTAAGGCTTTGGTGGATACCAAGGTTCTTAAACCCCAGCGCGGGGAGAAAAAGCAACTGGTCAATCTCGCCATCAAAAATGCTCGTGTCAGTCTAGAGCAGAAATTTAATCTGTTGGAGAAATCGGTTGAAAAGACCCAAGGGGCTATTGAAAACTTAGGACGATTGCTCAAGATTCCAACCCCAGTCCGTATCGAGTCCTTTGACAATTCCAATATCATGGGGACTAGTCCAGTCTCTGCTATGGTTGTTTTTGTCAATGGAAAACCGAGCAAGAAGGATTACCGTAAGTATAAAATCAAGACTGTGGTCGGACCAGATGACTATGCAAGTATGCGAGAGGTTATTCGTAGACGTTATGGACGAGTCCAGCGTGACGGTTTGACACCACCAGATTTAATCGTCATCGATGGTGGTCAGGGTCAGGTCAATATCGCTAAACAGGTCATTCAAGAAGAGTTGGGGTTAGATATTCCGATCGCAGGCCTGCAAAAGAATGACAAGCACCAAACCCATGAATTGCTCTTTGGAGACCCACTTGAGGTGGTAGAGTTGTCTCGCAATTCTCAGGAATTTTTCCTCCTGCAACGCATTCAGGATGAAGTCCACCGCTTTGCCATTACCTTCCACCGACAACTACGTTCTAAAAATTCCTTCTCCTCTCAATTGGATGGAATTGAAGGCTTGGGTCCAAAACGCAAGCAGAATTTGATGAAATATTTTAAATCTCTGACAAAAATCAAGGAAGCCAGTGTGGATGAGATTGTCGCTGTTGGTATACCAAGAGCAGTGGCAGAGGCAGTTCATCATCACCTGAATCCAGAAGTAGACTCAGGGCTAGCTCAAGTAGCTGAGAAGCCTGTCGAGTATAAGGAATAAAGCAACAGTGGAATGTTTTAGCTTTAGTGAGTGCAAGCTAGTCGGATTTGTGGTAAAATAGATAAGATATGACAAAAGAATTTCATCATGTAACGGTCATGCTCCATGAGACCATTGATATGCTAGATGTAAAACCTGATGGTATTTACGTTGATGCGACCTTGGGAGGAGCAGGACACAGCGAGTATTTATTAAGTAAGTTAAGTGAGAAGGGGCATTTATATGCCTTTGACCAGGACCAAAACGCTATTGATAATGCACAAAAACGTTTGGCGCCTTACATTGAAAAGGGCATGGTCACCTTCATCAAGGATAATTTCCGTCATTTGAAGGACCGCTTACATGACTTAGGTGTGACTGAAATTGATGGAATTTGTTATGATTTAGGTGTGTCAAGCCCGCAGTTAGATCAGCGTGAACGTGGTTTTTCCTATAAGAAGGATGCACCACTGGATATGCGCATGAATCAGGAAGCTAGTTTGACCGCTTATGAAGTCGTTAATCACTACGACTACCATGATTTGGTAAGAATCTTTTTCAAATATGGAGAGGACAAGTTTTCCAAACAGATTGCTCGAAAAATTGAACAGGCGCGTGAGCTTAAACCAATCGAGACAACGACCGAGTTGGCAGAGATTATCAAATCTGCCAAACCGGCTAAGGAGCTCAAGAAAAAAGGTCACCCAGCCAAACAAATTTTCCAAGCTATCCGTATAGAGGTCAATGATGAACTGGGGGCTGCGGATGAATCAATCCAGCAGGCGATTGAACTTCTAGCTCTTGATGGAAGAATTTCAGTCATCACATTTCATTCGCTGGAAGATCGCTTGACTAAGCAGTTATTTAAGGAAGCTTCTACAGTTGAAGTTCCTAAAGGTTTGCCTTTTATTCCAGACGATCTCAAGCCAAAGATGGAATTAGTATCTCGGAAGCCGATTTTACCAAGCAAGGAAGAATTGGAAGCCAATAATCGTTCCCACTCAGCAAAGCTACGAGTGGCAAGAAAAATTCACAAGTAAGAGGAAATAATGGCAGAAAACAGAGGAACAACGAGCCAATTGCTACAAGCTCGTATAAAAAAATTTTCACGTGTTGAAAAGGCCTTTTACCTTTCAATTGCCATCACAGCCCTTGTCTTAGCAATCAGTGTAGTCTATATGCAGACTAAACTTTTGCAGGTCCAGAATGATTTGACAACTGTTAACACACAGATTGAAGAGAAAAAGACAGAGCTGGATGATGCTAAACAAGAAGTTAATGAATTAATCCGATCAGAACGTTTGACCGGAATTGCAAATTCACAAGATTTGCAATTAAATAATGAAAATATCCGATCGGCGGAGTAGTAAATGAAAAACTGGAAAGAAAGAATCATACACTTTGCCATTAAGAATCGCAGAACTCCTCTAGAAAACCGCAGACGAGTTGGGAAAAGCCTTAGTCTCTTGGCTGTCATTCTCTTTGCTGTTTTTTTGGTTAACTTTGCGGTGATTATTGGTACGGGAAAGAAGTTTGGTGTTGACCTGGTCAAAGAAGCTTATAAGGTTCATCAAACAACTCGAACAGTCCCTGCTAAGAGGGGAACCATTTATGATCGTAATGGAACTCCCATAGCAGAAGATGCGACCTCTTATAATGTTTATGCTGTAATAGATAAAGAATATAAGTCCGCTAATGGTGATGTTCTTTATGTAGAAGAATCTCAGTACAACAAAGTGGCAGAAATTTTTCATAAATACTTAGATATGGAGGAGACTTACGTCAAAGACCAACTCTCTCAACCAAATCTCAAACAGGTTTCTTTTGGTGCTAAAGGGAATGGGATTACCTATGCTAATATGATGTCCATTAAACAGGACTTAGAATCTGCTAAGGTTGAGGGTATTAATTTTACGACTAGTCCAAATCGAAGTTATCCAAATGGGAAATTTGCCTCATCCTTTATTGGTTTAGCACAGTTACATGAAAATGAAGATGGCACGAAAAGTCTAATTGGGACATCTGGTATCGAGAGTTCCTTAAATAGTTTATTGGCAGGGACAGATGGTATTATTACATACGAAAAAGACCGTCTAGGTAATATTGTTCCTGGTACAGAACAAGTCACCCAACAGACCGTAAACGGGAAAGACGTCTATACGACCCTATCTAGTCCTTTGCAGTCCTTTATGGAAAGTCAAATGGATGCCTTCCAAGGAAAACTAAAAGGCAAGTATATGACTGCGACCTTGGTTAGTGCCAAGACAGGAGAAATTCTGGCCACGACTCAAAGACCGACCTTTGATGCTGATACCAAAGAAGGGATTACAGAGGACTTTGTCTGGCGTGATATCCTTTACCAAAGTAACTATGAACCAGGTTCAACCATGAAGGTCATGACCTTAGCAGCAGCTATAGATAACAACACCTTCCCTGGTGGAGAATACTTTAATAGTAGCGAATTAAAAATAGCAGATGCAACTATTAAGGACTGGGATGTGAATGATGGCTTATCAGCTGGAAGTATAATGACATACTCACAAGGTTTTGATCACTCGAGTAATGTCGGTATGACCTTGCTCCAGCAAAAAATGGGGGATGCCACTTGGTTAGACTATCTCAGTCGTTTCAAATTTGGTGTTCCTACTCGTTTTGGGATGAGTGATGAATATGCCGGACAATTGCCTGAAGACAATATCGTTAGTATTGCCATGAGTTCTTTTGGTCAAGGGATTTCTGTTACTCAGACCCAGATGCTTCGTGCCTTTACAGCAATCGCTAATGATGGGGTCATGCTAGAGCCGAAGTTTATTAGTGCCCTCTATGATCCAAATGATCAGACTGTTCGTAAATCGCAGAGGGAGGTTGTAGGGAATCCTGTTTCTAAAGAAGCGGCTAGTCTGACTCGAGAAAATATGATTTTGGTTGGTACAGATCCTGTTTATGGTACAATGTACAATAAACTTACCGGTAAACCAATCGTTACTGTTCCTGGTCAGACTGTTTCTGTCAAATCTGGAACAGCTCAAATTGCCGATGAGCAAAACGGAGGATATTTAGTTGGGAAAACCAATTATATCTTTTCTGTAGTAACCATGCATCCTTCTGAAAATCCTGATTTTATTCTTTACGTAACAGTTCAACAGCCAGAACACTTTTCTAACCCTTGGTTTGGAGAATTTGCTAATCCTATTCTTGAACGAGCTTCTGCCATGAAGGAATCTCTCAATCTTCAATCTACAGCTAAGAACTTGGATCAGGTAACATCAACAACTAACTATGCAATGCCTGCGACTAAGGATTATAGTGCTGGAGATTTGGCTGAAGAGCTACGACGTAACCTTGTTCAACCAATTGTTATCGGTTCCGGAACAAAAATTAAAGAAAGTTCAGTATCAGAAGGAACCAATCTAGATGCTAATGAAAAAGTTCTACTACTCTCTGACAAGGTAGAGGAGATGCCTGACTTGTATGGTTGGTCTAAGAAGAATGTTGAAACCTTTGCAAAATGGCTCAATCTCGAGGTAGAATATGAAGGCTCTGGACAAACTGTTACGAAACAAAGTGTTCGTGCCAATACAGCTTTAAAAAACATACAGAAAATAAAAATAACATTAGGAGATTAGAATGTTAGTTTCTATCTTTGCTGGAGTCGTTGCTTTTGTTCTTACAGTAGTAGGAATTCCAGTCTTTATCCGTTTTTATCATAAGGCACATATTACCGGTCAGCAGATGCATGAGGATGTTAAACAGCACCAAGCAAAAGCTGGGACGCCAACAATGGGAGGAATAGTCTTCCTCGTAACAAGTGTTTTAGTTAGTTTAGTTCTTGCACTTTTGACTAATCAACTAACCAACAATGTCGGAATGATCCTCTTTATTCTCGTTTTGTATGGTTTGGTTGGCTTCTTAGATGATTTCCTCAAGGTTTTTCGTAAAATCAATGAAGGGCTCAATCCTAAACAAAAGCTCTTGCTTCAATTAGTAGGAGGAGTTATCTTCTATCTCTTTTATGAAAGAGGAGGGGATGTCTTAAATGTATTTGGTTATCCATTGCACTTAGGCGTTCTTTACATTTTCTTTGCTCTCTTCTGGTTGGTTGGTTTTTCAAATGCTGTTAACTTGACTGACGGAATTGATGGCTTGGCAAGTATCTCAGTAGTGATTAGCCTATCTGCCTATGGAGTCATTGCTTATGTACAAAACCAATTGGATATTCTCCTAGTGATTCTTGCTATGATTGGTGGTCTTCTTGGTTTCTTTGTCTTTAACCATAAGCCTGCTAAAGTTTTTATGGGAGATGTCGGAAGTCTTGCTCTTGGAGGGATGTTGGCCGCTATTTCTATGGCATTGCACCAAGAATGGACGCTACTCCTGATTGGTATAGTGTATGTTTTTGAAACAACATCTGTCATGATGCAAGTTACCTACTTTAAGTTGTCTGGCGGGAAACGTATCTTCCGTATGACTCCAGTTCACCACCATTTTGAGTTGGGTGGATTTTCTGGTAAAGGTCAAGCATGGAGTGAGTGGAAAGTCGATTTCTTCTTTTGGGGAGTGGGCTTGCTTGCTAGTCTCGTCACCTTGGCTTTCATGTATTTATTCTAAAATAGAATATTGGAATATAAAAGAGAAGGATTTATACCCTTCTCTTTTTAGTTCCTATTTTCTTCAGTTGAGGAATCCTTTTCTCAAAAAAGTAAAATTATGATAAAATGGAAAAAAAGAAAGATGAAATGATGAGTTATTTTAAAAAGTATAGATTTGATAAATCTAAGTTTAAGTTGGGGATGCGCACCTTTAAAACAGGAATCGCTGTTTTTTTGGTCCTCATGATTTTTGGTTTTTTTGGATGGAAGGGACTTCAGATTGGAGCTCTTACAGCCGTTTTTAGCTTGAGAGAAGACTTTGATAAGAGTGTCCATTTTGGGACATCTCGTATCTTAGGGAATAGTATCGGTGGTTTTTATGCGCTGATTTTCTTTCTCTTGAATAACTTTTTTCATGGAGCCTTTTGGGTAACTCTCCTTGTGGTTCCGATATGTACCATGTTAACCATCATGACAAATGTTGCCATGAACAATAAGTCGGGAGTCATCGGTGGAGTTGCAGCCATGTTGATTATTACCCTATCAATTCCAAATGGTGAAACTGTTTTGTACGTGTTTGCTCGAGTTTTTGAGACTTTTATGGGTGTTTTTGTAGCAATTCTTGTAAATTACGATATTGATCGTTTACGGAGTATTTTGCTGAAAAAATAAAATAATGTCATAAAATATGACATAAACAATTGACGATTGATTTTTTTTAGACTATAATAGACAGAAAGAAGGAAGTGTACATGAAGGAAAAAGAATTTCGCCGCAATATGGCAGTTTTCCCTATTGGTAGTGTTATGAAGCTAACCGATCTTTCGGCGCGCCAAATTCGTTACTATGAGGACCAGGAGTTGATTAAGCCTGACCGCAACGAAGGCAATCGTCGGATGTATTCTTTGAATGACATGGATCGGTTGCTTGAGATTAAAGATTATATCTCTGAAGGTCTTAACATTGCTGCCATCAAGAAAAAATATGCTGAACGTGAAGCGAAATCTAAAAAAACAGTTAGTCAAACTGAAGTGCGTCGGGCGCTTCGGAATGAGGTTCTCCAACAAAGCCGCTTTGCTTCTCAACAATCACCTTTTGGTCGCGGTTAGGCAACCGCTAGTCGTCATATATAAGGAGAAAAACCATGCCAATCACAGCTGCAGATATTCGTCGTGAAGTTAAGGAAAAAAATGTAACTTTTATCCGCCTCATGTTCTCAGATATTTTGGGAACTATGAAAAACGTTGAAATTCCTGCTACAGATGAACAACTAGACAAGGTCTTGTCAAACAAGGCTATGTTTGATGGATCTTCTATTGAGGGATTTGTACGTATCAATGAATCAGATATGTATCTATACCCTGACTTGGATACCTGGACAGTCTTTCCTTGGGGAGATGAAAATGGTAGTGTCGCGGGATTGATTTGTGATGTTTATACGACAGAAGGAAAACCTTTTGCAGGAGACCCTCGTGGAAACCTCAAACGTGCTCTTCGTCACATGGAAGAAGTTGGATTCAAGTCTTTCAACCTTGGTCCTGAACCAGAATTCTTCCTATTTAAACTGGATGAGAATGGTGATCCAACTCTTGAGGTAAATGACAAGGGTGGTTACTTTGATTTGGCGCCTACAGACCTTGCTGATAACACTCGTCGTGAGATCGTTAACGTCTTGACCAAAATGGGATTTGAAGTAGAAGCAAGTCACCACGAAGTTGCCGTAGGTCAACATGAGATTGACTTTAAGTACGATGAAGTTCTCCGTGCTTGTGATAAGATTCAAATCTTTAAACTTGTTGTAAAAACAATCGCGCGTAAACACGGTCTCTATGCAACCTTTATGGCTAAACCAAAATTTGGTATCGCTGGTTCAGGTATGCACTGCAATATGTCTTTGTTTGATGCTGAGGGAAATAATGCCTTCTTTGATCCAAATGATCCCAAAGGAATGCAGTTATCAGAAACTGCATACTACTTCCTTGGTGGTTTGATCAAACATGCCTACAACTATACAGCTATCATGAACCCAACCGTTAACTCATACAAACGTTTGGTTCCAGGCTACGAAGCCCCTGTTTACATCGCTTGGGCTGGTCGTAACCGTTCACCACTTGTTCGCGTACCAGCATCACGCGGAATGGGAACACGTTTGGAGTTGCGCTCAGTGGATCCAATGGCAAACCCTTATATTGCTATGGCTGTTCTTTTAGAAGTTGGTTTGAACGGTATCGAAAATAAAATCGAAGCACCAGCACCAATCGAAGAAAACATCTATATCATGACTGCAGAAGAGCGTAAAGAAGCTGGCATTACTGACCTTCCATCAACTCTTCACAACGCTTTGAAGGCTTTGACAGAAGACGAAGTCGTTAAAGCTGCCCTTGGTGAACATATCTATACGAGCTTCCTTGAAGCTAAACGCATCGAGTGGGCGAGCTATGCAACCTTTGTCTCACAATGGGAAATTGACAACTACCTAGATCTTTACTAATAACAAATAAGAAGATTGTCCGTGAGGGCAATCTTTTTTTCTTGCAATTTATATCGAGGTGTGATATATTTTATATAACGAAGTGCGATATATCGAACTAAATAGGAGGTCTGGTTAAATGGAATTAACAGATAAGATTAGGCGGGTCTACCTTCCCATGACTGAAACGGGTTTTTATATTCTATTCTGTCTGCAAAAGGAGAACCATGGTTATGGTATTACACAAAAGGTCAAAGAGATGACAGATTCGCAGGTTTTAATTAGTCCCGGAACTATGTATGGAACCCTGTCAAAGATAGAAAAGGATGGTTTGATTTCCTTTGTCCGAGAAGAGGAAAAACGAAAAATCTATCAGATAACAGACTTGGGCCGAAAAGTTTTAGAGATTGAGTTGAAACGTATTGAACGGCTCTACAGAAACAGTCGGGAGGAGCTTTGATGGAAAAGAAAGTTTATAGGATTTGCACCATTGCGGATTATGATAGAGAAGCTCTCTATCTCAGGGAAATGCATGCTCAGGGCTGGAAACTTAAGGAAGTAAGTTACTCTAACTTAGTAGTTGCGGTTAAGTATACTTTTGAAAAGTGCCAACCGGAGCAGGTGGTTTATCAGTTGGACTTTTATCCTATGAAAAAGTCAGAGAGAGCCTCCTATTTACAACTGTTTAAAGATTGTGGCTGGAAGCATATTACAGACTTTAATGGTTTTTCTTATTTTAGAAAACCTTATTCTCAAATTGAATCGGATGCAGAGTTTGAAATTTATAATGATGCGGCTGGGAAGTTAGCCATGGTCAAGCGCATTTTAATAATGCGGATGCTTCCTGTTTTGATTCTCTTTTCAGTGCTACTACCGGTTTTCTCAAAGTTACTCGGTGGAAGAAGTTATTTCAGTTGGGGAATGTTTTTGATTGTTAGCATAGACGGTACTTTATTGATAGTTTTTGCGATTCAGATTTCTTATATTTTTTGGAGATTGTTTCAAAAGTGGAAAGAATTATCTGATAAATAAAACCATTTTGGAGGTTAGACAATGAATAGCAAAGTACAATTTCGAATGTTTACCATTTTTGATTTGGATAAGGTAGAAGATTATTTGCATGAGATGCATTTGAAAGGTTGGAAATTTAAATCGAATCGTTTTGGTTTTTTCTATTTTGAACAATGCCGACCAGATGATGTGATTTACTGTGTGTGGAATACTAGCTACCTTAGAAAAAATGATGTAGATTTACAAAGTATTAAGGATAGAGGATGGGAATTTGTGGAAAATTGTTCTTATACTGTTTTTCGAAAAGCAACTTGTGATGTAGATTTAAATGATCGATTTTTCATGGATAATCGTCTTAGATGGGATGGTGTGAAATCTAGACTTCGTACAGCTACAGTTTCTATCTCTGGCGGTCTAGTTGTTTGTATGAGCCTGTTTCGTGAAAGTCTCTCTCAGTCTTTCTTCATTATTTTTGCCCTATATGCTCTCATGATTACTTATCTAATCTATAGTTTTTACAGACTTAGACGGAAATATCTGCTTGATTGACAATAGTTTCTAGGTCCTCAGACTGATTTTTAGCACTCTTGATAAAAGAGTGCTAATTTTTTGAGTTTTTGTCTTGACATTCTCTTTTAAGGGTGTATAATAGAATCATGAGTTAGCACTTGGATGTATCGAGTGCTAAAAAAGATCTATCAGAGAGGAGTAGCGAGATGGTCACAGAACGTCAGCAGAATATTTTAAATCTGATTATTGACATCTTTACCAAAACGCACGAACCTGTTGGATCCAAAGCCTTGCAAGAGTCTATCAACTCTAGTAGTGCTACCATTCGAAATGATATGGCAGCCCTAGAAAAGCAAGGTTTGCTTGAAAAGGCTCATACTTCCAGTGGTCGGATGCCAAGTGTGGCTGGATTTCAATACTATGTCAAACACTCTTTATCCTTTGACCGTTTAGCTGAGAATCAAGTTTATGAGATTGTAAAAGCTTTTGATCAGGAGTTCTTCAAACTTGAGGATATCCTTCAAGAGGCAACGAAAATTTTGACAGACTTGAGTGGTTGTACGGTTGTAGCACTGGATGTCGAACCAAGTAGGCAGAAGCTGACAGCTTTTGATATTGTTGTCCTCGGACAACATACAGCTCTGGCAGTTTTTACGCTTGATGAGTCTAGAACAGTTACCAGTCAGTTTTTGATTCCGAGAAATTTCTTGCAGGAGGATTTAAATCGCCTCAAGACCATGATTCAAGAACGTTTCCTGAATCAAACTGTTTTGGATATTCACTACAAGATTCGGACAGAGATTCCGCAGATTATCCAACGTTACTTTACAACAACGGATAACGTCATGGACCTCGTCGAACATATCTTCAAAGAAATGTTCAATGAAAACATCGTGGTTTCTGGGAAAGTCAATCTTTTGAATTTCGCTAATTTAGCGGCATATCAATTCTTTGATCATCCACAAAAAGTAGCATTGGAAATTCGAGAGAATTTGATTGGAGACCAGATGCATAGTGTCCGAGTTGCAGATAGCCAAGAATCTTGTCTTGCTGACTTAGCAGTGATTAGCAGTAAATTCCTGATTCCCTATCGTGGATTTGGAATTCTTGCGATTATAGGTCCAGTCAATTTGAATTATCAACAATTGGTAAATCAACTCAATGTTGTTAATCGAGTTCTAACCATGAAGTTGACGGATTTTTACCGCTATCTTAGCAGCAATCACTATGAAGTGAATTAAGATTGAAATCATTAAAGGAGGCGAAAATGGTCCAAGATATAAAAAATGAAGAAGTAAAAGAAGAGGAAGTTGTGGAAACAACTGAAGAAACAACTCCTGAGAAGTCTGAATTGGACTTGGCCAATGAACGTGCCGAGGAATTTGAAAACAAATACCTTCGTGCTCATGCAGAAATGCAAAACATTCAGCGCCGTGCCAATGAAGAACGTCAACAATTACAAAAATACCGTAGCCAAGATTTGGCAAAAGCGATCTTACCATCACTTGACAACCTAGAACGTGCTCTTGCTGTTGAAGGGTTGACAGATGATGTGAAGAAGGGCTTGGAAATGGTCCAAGAAAGTTTGGTACATGCTCTGAAAGAAGAAGGAATTGAAGAAATTCCGGCAGATGGAGAATTTGACCATAACTACCACATGGCCATCCAAACCTTGCCTGCAGATGACGAACATCCAGCAGACACCATCGCACAAGTCTTCCAAAAAGGCTACAAACTCCATGACCGCATCCTGCGCCCAGCCATGGTAGTTGTCTACAACTAGGATACAAAGCCCGTAAAAAGCTCACAGTAAAAATAGGAGATTGACGAAGTGTTTGATGAACACAAGGAAATCTATCTTTTTTACCCAGAGCTTAGGGCGTGTTCAGCTAGGCTAGAGAACTTAAAAACCTTGTCCGAAACGACAATAAACTATGAAAGAATGATAAAAAGCAAGCCGGAGGCTTGCAAGGAATATATTTCCCGCTGTGGTGAAAGTTTCAGTAGCTTATGCTACTGAAACAGGGGATTTTTGAGACAATAGGCTCAAAAATAAGTGATGAAATCCCGAAGGGAGTTGCTCACGTCCCCACCACTTAAGGGAAATATCAAAAAAAGAAGAAAAAATCAACAAGGAGAAAAACACATGTCTAAAATTATCGGTATTGACTTAGGTACAACAAACTCAGCAGTAGCAGTTCTTGAAGGAACTGAATCAAAAATTATCGCAAACCCAGAAGGTAACCGCACAACTCCATCTGTTGTGTCATTCAAAAACGGTGAAATCATCGTTGGTGACGCTGCAAAACGTCAAGCAGTAACAAACCCAGATACAATCATCTCTATCAAATCTAAGATGGGTACTTCTGAAAAAGTTTCTGCAAACGGTAAAGAATACACACCACAAGAGATTTCAGCTATGATTCTTCAATACTTGAAAGGTTATGCTGAAGATTACCTTGGTGAAAAAGTAACTAAAGCAGTTATCACAGTTCCTGCTTACTTCAACGATGCACAACGTCAAGCAACAAAAGACGCTGGTAAAATCGCTGGTCTTGAAGTAGAACGTATCGTCAACGAACCAACAGCAGCAGCTCTTGCTTACGGTTTGGATAAGACTGATAAAGAAGAAAAAATCTTGGTATTCGACCTTGGTGGTGGTACATTCGACGTATCTATCCTTGAACTTGGTGACGGTGTCTTTGACGTGTTGGCAACTGCAGGGGATAACAAACTCGGTGGTGATGACTTTGACCAAAAAATCATCGACCACATGGTTGAAGAATTCAAGAAAGAAAATGGAATCGACTTGTCAACAGACAAGATGGCTCTTCAACGCTTGAAAGATGCAGCTGAAAAAGCTAAGAAAGACCTTTCTGGTGTTACTTCAACACAAATCAGCTTGCCATTCATCACTGCTGGTGAGGCTGGACCTCTTCACTTGGAAATGACATTGACTCGTGCGAAATTCGATGATTTGACTCGTGACCTTGTAGAACGTACGAAAACTCCAGTTCGTCAAGCCCTTTCAGATGCAGGTTTGAGCTTGTCAGATATTGACGAAGTTATCCTTGTCGGTGGTTCAACTCGTATCCCTGCCGTTGTAGAAGCTGTTAAAGCTGAAACTGGTAAAGAACCAAACAAATCAGTTAACCCTGATGAAGTAGTTGCCATGGGTGCTGCTATCCAAGGTGGTGTTATTACTGGTGATGTCAAAGACGTTGTCCTTCTTGACGTAACTCCATTGTCACTTGGTATCGAAACAATGGGTGGAGTGTTCACAAAACTTATTGACCGCAACACTACTATTCCAACATCTAAATCACAAGTCTTCTCAACTGCAGCGGATAACCAACCAGCCGTTGATATCCACGTTCTTCAAGGGGAACGCCCAATGGCAGCAGATAACAAGACTCTTGGACGCTTCCAATTGACTGATATCCCAGCTGCACCTCGTGGTATTCCACAAATCGAAGTTACTTTCGATATTGATAAGAACGGTATCGTATCTGTTAAAGCTAAAGACCTTGGAACTCAAAAAGAACAAACTATTGTTATCCAATCGAACTCAGGTTTGACAGACGAAGAAATCGACCGCATGATGAAAGATGCAGAAGCTAACGCTGAAGCAGATAAGAAACGTAAGGAAGAAGTTGACCTTCGTAACGAAGTAGACCAAGCTATCTTTGCGACTGAAAAGACAATCAAAGAAACTGAAGGCAAAGGCTTCGATGCAGAACGTGATGCTGCACAAGCTGCCCTTGATGATCTTAAGAAAGCCCAAGAAGATAACAACTTGGACGAAATGAAAGCAAAACTTGAAGCCTTGAACGAAAAAGCTCAAGGACTTGCTGTGAAACTCTACGAACAAGCTGCAGCAGCTCAACAAGCTCAAGCAGGAGCAGAAGGCGCACAAGCAACAGGAAACGCAGGCGATGACGTCGTAGACGGAGAGTTTACGGAGAAGTAAACTATAAGTCAGGAGGATTTAATGAAAGTTGATGAATTAATTGCCAAACTTGAGAAAAACGGTTTAGAAATCTACCGTAAGAATAATGAACAACAAATTTCGTTGTATTATTTGGATGATATCGTTGGTAATAAATTTTTAGAAATCCATTATAGTCAAGATGATGAAATTACAAGAGTAAAATTTCATACAGATACAGTCTTTCCGACATATTTAGCATGTGTCGAGGAAAACTCAGGTGATGACGATTATTCTATAACACGACAAGTAAGGGCTGAGAATTACAGTGATGAAGAAATTATTATGATTTCAGTTGCTAGCTATGACGCAGTAGAGAAAAAGTATCAGTTGAAGTATAAAAAATAAAAGAGTCATTTCAATTTAAATGGTTTAATTAATACAAATTGGAAATCCAGAGGTTGCAACCCAGCCTCTGTTTTTCGGTAAAATAGAGGATGTTGCGTATGAAAAAAGTACTTTGTATCATTTATCCTAATTTTTCTCTTTATGAGATAACTGCTTTAACGAGTACTTTAGCTCTGTCTTTTGATGTTACGATTGATTATGCTGCTTCAGATCATTCGATGGTGGTCTCTGAGGATGGCTTACCCTGTCAACCAACGAAAACACTGGATCAAATCCGTATTGAAGAGTATTCTTGCGTGATTTTGCCAGGAATGGTCAACATAGGACCTGCCCTACAGGATGGGAAATTGATTTCGTTCTTGAGGGACCTTGGTGAGCAAGATATCCTCATTGCAGCCATTTCTTCAGCGCTTCTTTTATTAGCGAAAGCAGGTCTGTTGAAGGACACGAAATTTACAGGTGGAATTTGGCAAAACTTCTTTGACTATTTTGAATTTCTTCCACGTGAAAATTTCCAACCCAAACTGGTTGTGCAAGATAAACAGATCATTACGGCTATCGGTTTTGCCCATCAAGAGTTTGCAAGAAAAGTGATTCTAAGTTTAGGCTTGGCAGCTAATACGGACAACTATTTTAAAGAACGAAACGACTACTCAGAAGAGGATTTGATATTTACTCTATCAGACCAAGAGTTTGATCAAGTGAAGCGAAGTATAGAAAACACCCTCTAAAGATGTACATGAAAATTATAGAAAGGAACAAAGAGTGTTCGTAACTGAACACGGGTTCCAAAGTTTCTAATTCAATATAAAAGAAAGGAACTGAACCCGACCTAAATTCTCGGAAAAAAGATAAATCTGTCTAGGAGCATCGCTCCGGCGCCAGATTTCCTATTTTTCAGTCGAATTTTACGGTCTTGGTATCTTAAATGAACAATACTGAATTTTATGACCGTTTGGGCGTTTCAAAGAATGCATCTCAGGATGAAATCAAGAAAGCCTATCGGAAATTATCTAAAAAATATCACCCAGATATCAACAAGGAGCCTGGTGCTGAGGAAAAGTACAAGGAAGTTCAAGAAGCTTATGAGACTTTGAGTGACGAACAAAAACGTGCTGCATACGACCAATATGGTGCTGCTGGTGCCAATGGTGGCTTTGGTGGTGCAGGCGGTTTCGGTGGCTTCGATGGTGCAGGTGGTTTTGGTGGCTTCGAAGATATTTTTTCAAGTTTTTTCGGCGGAGGCGGTTCTTCTCGCAATCCAAACGCTCCGCGTCAAGGTGATGATCTCCAATATCGCGTTAATTTGACTTTTGAAGAAGCTATCTTTGGGACTGAAAAAGAAGTCAAATACAACCGTGAAGCAAGCTGTCGTACATGTAATGGATCTGGTGCTAAGCCTGGAACAAGTCCAGTTACTTGTGGACGCTGTCACGGTTCTGGTGTTATCAACGTCGATACTCAAACACCGCTTGGTATGATGCGTCGCCAAGTAACCTGTGATGTCTGTCATGGCCGTGGAAAAGAAATCAAAGATCCATGTACAACTTGTCATGGAACAGGTCATGAAAAACAAGCCCACAGTGTCCATGTAAAAATTCCAGCAGGTGTCGAAACTGGTCAACAAATTCGTCTAGCTGGTCAAGGGGAGGCTGGATTTAACGGCGGACCTTATGGTGACTTGTATGTTGTTGTTAATGTTGAGCCGAGCGATAAATTCGAACGTGAAGGAACAACTATTTTCTACAAGTTAAACCTCAATATCGTCCAAGCAACTCTTGGTGATACTGTCGATATCCCAACTGTTCACGGTGATGTTGAATTAGTGATTCCAGAGGGGACTCAAACCGGTAAACGATTCCGCCTACGTGGTAAGGGAGCTCCGAGCCTACGTGGTGGTGCTGTTGGTGACCAATATGTCACTGTTAATGTCGTGACTCCAACAGGCTTGAACGAACGTCAAAAAGCAGCCTTGAAAGAATTCGCAGCTGCAGGTGATTTGAAAGTCAATCCAAAGAAAAAAGGATTCTTTGACCATATAAAAGATGCCTTCGAGGGTGAATAAAACAAAAAGAGCCATGAGGCTCTTTTTGTTTGTAGTTAGTAACGGAGAAAAGATTCTCTGACTGATCTGCTATTCAGAACTTTGGCTGAACAAGCCAGCTTCATCCATTTCCTGGATGAGATGCTTGAGTTCTGCTTCCTTGTCAGGTTTCACAGTTACGGTATCAATGTGCTTAATCGCCGAATTATCCTGGATATCCACCAAGGTCAACGCCTTTTCGTAGAATGCGATTCCCTTTTTCATGCTTTCCGAATCCTTCAAAGTTAGACTTGTGTAAGAAGAATGTGATTTCTTTCCGTTTTCTCGGAAATACTTCTCGCCTTCCTCCTCTAAAAATTGGAATAAACCATGATTGAATAAGTTGTCCTCTACTGAATGGTAGGAAATATCTCCTGTGTTTAGGACATAGACTTTGAGTCGGTTTTTAGTCAGGTTTGGACTTTCTTTTAGAACTGGGTGGCTATTGACAACATCATCAGAGAAAGTCACATAAAAATCTAAGCCTCCTCCCTCGTATTGATAGCTGCCATTTGATTCTACTTTCTCAGGAGGTAGGTCAAGGGAGATAAAGATTTGTTTTAAGGCTTCATTTCCTTTTCTGATGTCACTCGGTGAGGCCTTGAACAGATTGGCCAGTATTAAAAATGCCAGGGTTGCAAGAAGGCAGAGGCCACCAGAAATAATCAAGATGACTTTTAAAAACAGTTTCATTTTTAGTCCCTCCCTTTTCTGTTAGGAACTGGTAATCCAAGGTGAATTTAAGGGGATATAAGAAAAGTTGGAAACTTTCTTTTTCTTAGTCTTCTTCAGTTTCTCGTAATTCTTTTATGACATCAAGTCTTGCTTGAAGGTCTTTTTCAAAGACTTTAAATTTGTAAGTGAGGTCTTCTTGGTATTCTTTGATGACTTCTTTTTGTTGATTGATAATTTGGAGACTATTTTGGATGACATCCAAATCATCTTTGATTGCTTCAACGCGATCAGTGGTATCTAAAACTTCTTCAGTGATAACTTCACGATTCTTAACGAGGAGGTAAGATCCAACTGCAGAGCCTGCAAAAAGTAGTAAATTTGATAGTTTCATAGGAACTCCTTAAGCGTTTTTGATGGTTTCAGCGACTTGGGCAAGTTTGTCAAAGTCGGGTTCATGGGCTACAAAGTCAATTTTGAGGTCATCCTCGGCACCATAGCGAGGGACGAGGTGAACATGGGTATGAAAGACTGTTTGTCCAGCGACTTCTTCGCAGTTGGCGATGATATTCATACCATCAGCTTGGGTAGCCTTCATGACTTTTTGAGCAATGACTGGAATCTTAGCGAAGAGTTGGCTAGCGCTAGTGGCGTCCATTTCCAAAAGATTGCGATGGTGTTCTTTGGGAACAACCAAGGTGTGCCCAGGTGTTACTTGTGAGATATCAAGGAAGGCAAGAACTTGATCATCTTCGTAAACTTTTGATGCGGGAATTTCCCCAGCGATAATTTTACAAAAAATGCAATCTGACATAAAATCTACCTCTAGTGTATTGAATTTTGATATAATATAGCTACATTATACCAGATTCGGAGAAAATATGTTAGAAATTAAAAACCTGACAGGTGGCTATGTCCACGTCCCTGTCTTAAAGGATGTATCTTTTACTGTTGAAAGCGGGCAGTTGGTTGGTTTGATCGGCTTAAATGGTGCAGGTAAATCAACAACCATCAACGAAATTATCGGACTCTTGACTCCTTACAGTGGAAAGATAAGTATTGATGGATTGACTCTAGGTGAGGATGTTACGAACTATCGTAAGAAAATTGGCTACATCCCAGAAACTCCTAGTTTGTATGAAGAATTGACGCTCAGAGAACATATTGAGACGGTTGCTATGGCCTACGGTATTGAACAAACTATCGTTTTCGAACGTGTAGAACCGCTTTTAAAAATGTTTCGTTTGGACCAGAAATTGGATTGGTTCCCGGTTCATTTTTCCAAAGGGATGAAGCAAAAGGTTATGATTATCTGTGCCTTTGTCGTAGATCCAAGTCTCTTTATCGTAGACGAGCCTTTCCTTGGCCTCGACCCCTTGGCGATTTCAGACTTGATTCAACTTCTAGAAGTGGAAAAGAAAAAAGGCAAGTCCATTCTCATGAGTACCCACGTCCTTGATTCAGCTGAAAAGATGTGTGACTCTTTTGTCATTCTCCACAAAGGTAAAGTGAGAGCTCAAGGAAATCTCCAACAACTCCGAGAAGCCTTTGCCATGCCAGATGCAAGCCTTAATGATATCTATTTGGCTCTGACCAAAGAGGAGGAGCTATGAAAGACTTGTTTTTAAAACGAAAGCAGGAATTTCGCAAGGAATGTTTGGGCTACCTTCGTTATGTGCTCAATGATCATTTTGTTTTGTTTTTATTGGTGTTGCTAGGTTTTTTGGCCTACCAGTACAATCAGTTATTGCAACATTTTCCTGCAAATCATTTCCCAATCCTAATTTTGCTTGGGATTATATCTGTTTTACTGTTGCTTTGGGGTGGTATTGCGACTTATCTAGAAGCACCGGACAAACTCTTTCTCTTGGTAGCTGAAGAAGAAGTGAGAGAACACATCCAGAAGCAAAGTCTGGTCTCTTTCATCTTTTGGGTCAGTGTACAGACTCTCTTTTTGCTCTTGTTTGCCCCTTTATTTCTAGCCATGGGTCTTGGTTTGCCGATTTTTGGAGTCTATCTCCTTGTTCTGGGAATTATAAAATACGTGATTTTTCGTCAAAAATCCAGAAAATTTTTCCTTGAAAATGGACTTGATTGGGATTTTGCCATTGCTCAAGAGAGCAAACGCAAGCAGTTCTTACTTCGATTTTTTGCCCTCTTTACCCAGGTCAAGGGAATTTCAAACAGCGTTAAGAGACGGGCTTATCTAGACTTTATCCTCAATGGAGTTCAGAAAGTGCCGGGGAAAATCTGGCAGAATCTTTATCTTCGCTCCTATTTGAGAAATGGGGATTTATTCGCCCTTAGTCTGCGACTGCTAATCCTATCCTTATCAGCTCTCGCGTTTATTGAACAATCCTGGATTGCACTAGCGATTGTAATTTTATTCAATTATCTTTTATTGTTTCAGCTTCTAGCTCTCTATCATGCCTTTGATTATCAATATCTGACGCAGCTATTTCCAGTAGGAAAGGGGCAAAAAGAGAGAGGTTTGAAGGAAATCTTGAGAGCAATTGGCATGTTTGTCCTAGCCTTGGAAAGTCTCTTAGGATTGATTGTTTTCAAGGACAAAATTCTAGTTTTAGTCCTTGTGGGAGCAGGCCTTGTATTGCAATATCTTTATTTGCCATATCAACTGAGAAGATTGGTTGACGAATAGCATAAAAATTAGTAGAATAATAAGGAAACTTTATTCGGAGGAAAGAAATGGACTTGGGTGATATTGAGCTAACGCTAACCCCGATATCAGGGAAGAGCGGGAAAGCTTATATGGGAAGTTATCCTGATGGAAAACGTGTTTTTATAAAAATGAATACTTCTCCAATCCTGCCTGGTTTAGCTAGAGAGCAAATTGCACCACAATTGCTCTGGAGCCGTCGTTTACCAGACGGCCGTGATATGTCCGCTCAGGAGTGGTTGGCAGGAAAAATTTTGACGCCAAGCGATATGAACCGTAAACAAATTATCGATATTTTGACACGTTTACACCGTTCACGTCCCTTAATGACCCAGTTGACACGCTTGGGATATGCGATGGAAACACCTTCGGATTTACTTCAGTCATGGATAAATAAGGCTCCTGATGCGTTGAAAAATAACCAGTATCTACGACTGGTCTTGAGTGATATGCGTGAAAATCTTCCTGGCTTCAGAGAAGATTATGCAACCATAGTCCATGGGGATGTTCGTCACAGCAATTGGTTTGAGACAGAGAGTGGCTTGATTTACTTGGTAGACTGGGATTCTGTTCGCTTGACGGATCGTATGTTTGATGTGGCCTATCTGCTCTGTCACTATATTCCAGAGTTTCAATGGCAAGAGTGGCTGACTAATTATGGATACAAGTACAATCAAACGGTTTTGAATAAGTTATATTGGTATGCTCAACTGTCCTTTTTGAGTCTGATTACCAAATACTATGAAAATCAAGATTTGGATAATGTAAATCGGGAGATTTATGCTTTGCGTACCTTCCGAGATAAGTATGGAAAGAAAAAATGAGAGTTAGAAATCGTAAAGGTGCAACTGAACTGTTAGAGGCTAATCCACAGTATGTTGTCCTAAATCCCGCAGAAGCTAAAGGCAAGTGGCGAGATTTATTTGGCAATGATAATCCAATCCATGTAGAGGTTGGTAGTGGGAAAGGGGCTTTTATATCAGGAATGGCCAAACAAAATCCTGATATTAACTATATCGGAATTGATATTCAGAAATCTGTCTTAAGTTATGCTTTAGACAAGGTCTTAGAGGTTGGAGTTCCTAATATCAAACTCCTATGGGTTGATGGTTCAGATTTGACCAATTATTTTGAAGATGGAGAAATTGATCGCTTGTACTTGAACTTCTCGGATCCCTGGCCAAAAAAACGTCATGAAAAACGTCGTTTAACCTACAAGAGCTTCTTGGATACCTTTAAGCGTATCTTGCCTGAACATGGTGAAATTCACTTCAAGACGGATAACCGTGGCTTGTTTGAGTATAGTTTAGTGAGTTTTTCTCAATATGGCATGAAGCTCAATGGCGTATGGCTTGATTTGCATGCTAGTGATTTTGAAGGAAATGTCATGACGGAATACGAGCAAAAGTTCTCAAGCAAGGGTCAAGTCATTTACCGAGTTGAAGCGGAATTTTAAGAAAAAGCTTGAATCCAAGCTATTTGGGTGCTTATACTTTACATTAGTACTTAAAAGTGCTATACTAATAGCAAGAATATAAGAAAGAGAGGCGGGGAGATATCTTCGCCTCTTGCTTATGAGGAGGTGGACGCAATCGCAACGATCGTTGAATTAGTCAGAGAAGTCGTAGAACCTGTTATTGAAGCTCCTTTTGAACTCGTAGATATCGAGTATGGAAAGATTGGCAGTGACATGATTCTTAGTATTTTTGTAGACAAGCCTGAAGGAATCACCTTGAATGATACGGCAGACTTGACTGAAATTATCAGTCCTGTCCTAGATACTATCAAGCCGGATCCCTTCCCAGAACAATATTTCCTAGAAATTACCAGTCCAGGATTGGAGCGTCCTTTGAAAACCAAGGAAGCAGTCGCTGGAGCGGTTGGGAAATACATCCATGTCGGGCTCTATCAAGCCATCGATAAGCAAAAGGTTTTTGAAGGAACCTTATTGTCCTTTGAAGAGGATGAGTTGACTATGGAATATCTGGATAAAACGCGCAAGAAAACAGTCCAAATTCCATATAACTTGGTATCAAAAGCACGTTTAGCAGTAAAATTATAGAAAAGAAAGGATAGCTTTTGAGAATTCAAAAGTAAAAAGAACATGAGTAAAGAAATGCTAGAGGCCTTCCGCATTTTGGAAGAAGACAAGGGAATCAAGAAAGAAGATATCATCGACGCAGTAGTAGAATCACTTCGTTCTGCTTATCGTAGACGCTATGGTCAATCAGATAGCGTAGCTATCGACTTCAACGAAAAAACAGGTGACTTTACAGTCTACACAGTTCGCGAAGTTGTTGATGAAGTATTTGATAGCCGTTTGGAAATCAGCTTGAAAGATGCTCTTGCCATTAATTCAGCCTATGAGCTTGGTGACAAAATCAAATTTGAAGAAGCACCAGGAGAGTTTGGTCGTGTAGCGGCTCAGTCTGCGAAACAAACTATCATGGAAAAAATGCGCAAGCAAACACGTGCCATTACCTATAATACATACAAAGAACATGAACAAGAAATCATGTCAGGTACAGTCGAACGTTTTGATAACCGCTTCATTTATGTCAACCTTGGTAGCATCGAAGCCCAATTGTCAAAACAAGACCAAATTCCTGGAGAAGTTTTTGCTTCTCATGATCGTATCGAAGTCTATGTTTACAAAGTGGAAGATAACCCTCGTGGAGTTAACGTCTTTGTTAGCCGTAGCCATCCAGAAATGATTAAACGTTTGATGGAACAAGAAATTCCAGAAGTCTACGATGGTACTGTTGAGATTATGAGTGTAGCTCGTGAAGCGGGTGACCGTACCAAGGTTGCAGTTCGTAGTCACAATCCAAACGTGGATGCTATCGGAACAATCGTAGGACGCGGTGGTGCTAACATCAAGAAAATCACAAGCAAATTCCATCCAGCTCGTTACGATGCTAAGAGCGACCGCATGGTACCTGTAGAAGAAAACATCGATGTAATCGAGTGGGTAGCAGATCCAGCTGAATTTATTTACAATGCTATTGCTCCTGCAGAAGTTGACCAAGTTATCTTTGATGAAAATGATAGCAAGCGTGCCTTGGTCGTCGTGCCAGATAACAAACTATCTCTTGCAATCGGTCGTCGTGGGCAAAACGTTCGCTTGGCAGCTCACTTGACTGGATACCGTATCGATATCAAGTCTGCAAGTGAATTTGAAGCTATGGAAGAAGCAGGTCAAGTTGATTACGCTGATACAGACGAATTGACTGAAGAATAAAAGCTGTAAGAGGAGGGAAAGATGAAAACAAGAAAAATCCCTTTGCGCAAGTCTGTTGTTTCCAACGAAGTAATTGATAAGCGAGATTTACTCCGTATTGTCAAGAACAAAGAAGGCGAAGTCTTTATCGATCCGACAGGCAAGGCTAATGGCCGTGGCGCTTATATCAAGCTAGACAATGCAGAAGCCCTAGAGGCTAAAAAGAAAAAAGTCTTTAACCGTAGCTTTAATATGGAAGTTGAAGAAAGCTTTTATGACGAGTTGATCGCCTATGTTGATCACAAAGTAAAAAGAAGAGAGTTAGGACTTGAATAAGCAAAGAGTAGGTAATCTCTTGGGATTGGCTCAACGAGCAGGGAAAATTATCTCGGGTGAAGAAATGGTTGTCAAAGCCATTCAGGAACAGAAAGCTAAGCTGGTATTTCTAGCGCATGATGCTGCTCCCAACCTGACCAAGAAGATTCAAGATAAAAGTCACTATTATCAAGTAGAAGTTGTAACCGTGTTTTCAACACTGGAATTAAGCATAGCAGTTGGAAAATCAAGAAAGGTTTTAGCTGTGACAGATGCTGGATTTACAAAGAAAATGAGGTCTCTTATGGAATAGAAGAGGAGGACATGATTTGTCTAAGAAAAGATTGTACGAAATCGCAAAAGAACTTGGAAAAGAAAGTAAAGAAGTTGTAGCGCGTGCAAAAGAGTTGGGCTTGGTGGTGAAGAGCCACTCGTCAAGCGTTGAAGCTGATGCTGCTGAAAAAATCGTTGCTAGCTTTAAGCCTGCTGCTCCTAAAGCAAAAGCAAAACCTGTAGCACCAAAAGCAAGTGAAGCGAAGGTAGAAAAGAAATCTGAAACACCAGTAGCTCCTAAGGAAGAGAAAGTAGTAGCTGCTAGACCACAAAGCCGAAACTTCAAGGCAGAGCGTGAAGCTCGTGCAAAAGAGCAAGCAGAGCGACGCAAGCAAAACAAGGGCAACAACCGTGACCAACAACAAAATGGCAACCGCCAAAAGAATGAGAACCGTAATGGTGGAAAACCAGGTCAAGGAAACCGCGACAACCGTCGTTTTAATGATCAAGCCAAGAAACAGCAAGGTCAAGGAAATCGTGGGAACGATCGCCGCCAACAAGCGGACAATCGTCCGAACCAAGCTGGCCCACGTATTGATTTCAAGGCTCGTGCAGCAGCCCTTAAGGCGGAGCAAAATGCCGAATACGCACGTTCAAGCGAGGAACGCTTCAAACAGTCACAAGCAGCTAAAGAAGCTTTAGCTCAAGTTAATAAACGCAAAGAACCAGAGGAAATCTTTGAAGAAGCTGCTAAGCTAGCTGAACAAACTCAGCAAGCGGTTGAAGTAGCTCCTGTAGTCAAAGAGCCTGTAGTGGATACACGTCGTAAAAAACAAGCCCGACCAGACAAAGATCGTGATGATTACGATCGTGAAGAAGATGGTCCTAGAAAACAACAAAAGAATCGAAGTAGTCAGAATCAAGTGAGAAATCAAAGAAATAGTAACTGGAATAACAATAAGAAAAATAAAAAAGGTAACAAACAAAACAACCGTAACCAGGCTCCAAAACCTGTTACAGAGCGTAAATTCCATGAATTGCCAACAGAATTTGAATATACAGATGGTATGACTGTTGCGGAAATCGCAAAACGTATCAAACGTGAACCAGCTGAGATTGTTAAGAAACTATTTATGATGGGCGTAATGGCCACTCAAAACCAATCTCTGGATGGAGAAACAATTGAACTCCTTATGGTTGATTACGGAATTGAAGCTAAACAAAAGGTTGAAGTGGATAATGCTGATATCGAACGCTTCTTCGTGGAAGATGGATACCTCAATGAAGATGAGTTGGTTGAACGTCCACCAGTTGTAACCATCATGGGACACGTTGACCATGGTAAAACAACACTTTTGGATACTCTACGTAATTCACGTGTTGCTACAGGAGAAGCTGGTGGTATCACGCAGCATATCGGTGCCTACCAGATCGAAGAAAATGGTAAGAAGATTACCTTCCTCGATACACCAGGACACGCGGCCTTTACTTCTATGCGTGCACGTGGTGCCTCTGTTACTGATATTACCATCTTGGTCGTAGCGGCAGATGACGGGGTTATGCCTCAAACTATCGAAGCTATCAACCACTCAAAAGCGGCTAATGTTCCAATCATCGTTGCCATTAACAAGATTGATAAACCAGGTGCCAATCCAGAACGTGTAATCGGTGAATTGGCTGAACACGGTGTTATGTCAACTGCTTGGGGTGGAGATTCTGAGTTTGTAGAAATCTCAGCCAAATTCAACCAAAATATCGATGAACTCTTGGAAACTGTCCTTCTTGTGGCTGAAATCCAAGAACTTAAAGCAGATCCGACAGTTCGTGCCATCGGTACTGTTATCGAAGCGCGCTTGGATAAAGGAAAAGGTGCGGTTGCAACCCTCCTTGTTCAACAAGGTACTTTGAACGTTCAAGACCCAATCGTTGTCGGAAATACCTTCGGTCGTGTACGTGCCATGACCAATGACCTTGGACGTCGTGTGAAGGTGGCTGGACCATCTACTCCGGTTTCTATCACAGGTTTGAACGAAACGCCAATGGCAGGTGACCACTTTGCCGTATACGAAGATGAAAAATCTGCTCGTGCAGCTGGTGAAGAACGTGCTAAACGTGCTCTTATGAAGCAACGTCAAGCTACTCAACGTGTCAGCCTAGAAAATCTATTTGACACTCTTAAAGCTGGTGAACTTAAATCTGTTAACGTCATCATCAAAGCTGACGTACAAGGTTCTGTTGAAGCTCTTGATGCTTCCCTTCAAAAGATTGATGTGGAAGGTGTAAAAGTTACCATCGTTCACTCAGCAGTTGGTGCGATCAATGAATCTGACGTCACCCTTGCCGAAGCTTCAAATGCCTTTATCATTGGTTTCAACGTACGCCCTACACCACAAGCTCGTCAACAAGCAGAAGCAGACGATGTAGAAATCCGTCTCCACAGCATTATCTACAAGGTTATCGAAGAGATGGAAGAAGCTATGAAAGGGATGCTTGATCCAGAATTCGAAGAAAAAGTTATCGGTGAAGCAATCATCCGTGAAACCTTCAAAGTATCTAAAGTCGGAACAATCGGTGGATTTATGGTTACTAGCGGTAAAGTTACTCGTGACTCTAAAGTCCGTGTTATTCGTGACGGAGTCGTTATCTACGATGGTGAACTTGCAAGCTTGAAACACTATAAAGATGATGTCAAAGAAGTTACAAACGGCCGTGAAGGTGGTCTCATGATTGATGGCTACAATGATATCAAGACTGATGATGTGATTGAGGCCTATGTCATGGAAGAAATCAAACGTTAAGATTTTTGCTCCTTTCTTAGGTGGTGAGGGACGCAAGCAAACCGATGGTTTCATTGCTTATTTTTGAGCCTGAGGTCTCAAAAATCCCCTGTGATGGTACTGATAAATCAGTTCCATCACTTTCACCACAGCGAAAGAAGCGGATGAGTTCAAACTGAACTTCGTTTCAATTTGAACTGAAAATCAGTAAGTTTAAAAATAGCTAGGTCTGCTGGCCTAGCTTTTGGTTCAATAGAGAGGAAGGAATAGCATGGGAAATCATTTCCGTACGGACCGTGTGGGCATGGAAATCAAGCGTGAAGTCAATGAGATTTTACAAAAGAAAGTCCGTGATCCACGTGTCCAAGGAGTGACCATCACAGATGTTCAGATGCTAGGTGACTTATCTGTAGCTAAGGTCTACTACACTATTTTGAGTAACCTTGCCTCAGATAATCAAAAAGCTCAAATCGGACTTGAAAAAGCAACCGGAACCATCAAACGTGAACTTGGTCGCAATTTGAAATTGTATAAAATTCCAGACTTAACTTTCGTTAAAGACGAATCCATCGAGTATGGAAACAAGATTGACGAAATGTTACGCAATCTGGATAAGAACTAAGAAAGAGGGGAAACCCTCTTTTTTGTTTTATAAACGAGGACTCTGCTTTACTAAAAGCTTATCAAGAAAAAATGAGTTCAGAAAATTTCTTTTCTAGAATAAATGTGATATGATATAGTTCAAAATTGATAGAAGAAGAGAACAAAACAAGATGTCTAAACAAGATGTAGCTTTGCAAGTATTGCAACAAGTCGTGAAACTCCCTGTTGTCAAAGTTGATCGGTCAAAATTTTTAGTAGATAAATTTTCCAAACTATTGGATCCAAAGGATATTCCTAGATTATTAGAAGAGGGCCCAACAGCCTTATTGTCTCAAGATGCTTTAGATAAAGTTGCCGATACTTGTATCAAGGATAATGTCTTATTGGCAAGTGGTACTTCTGTAATTGCAGGTATACCAGGTGGTCTAGCTTTGGCAATCACCATCCCAACAGATGTTGCTCAGTTTTATGCTTTTTCCTTAAAACTAGCGCAAGAATTGGGATATATTTATGGCTATGATGATCTTTGGGCTTCTCGAAATGAATTGAGTGAAGAAGCCAAAAATACACTCTTGCTCTATCTTGGAGTTATGCTTGGAGTCAATAGCGCTGGAGCCCTCCTTCGATCTGGTGGAGTTTCAGTTGCTAAACACGTCATGAAGACAGTTCCCCAGAAGGCTTTAGCTAAGACTTTGTGGTATCCCATTTTAGAAAAAGTTTTGAAAACTTTTGGGGTAAATCTGACAAAGGGAGGTTTTGCTAAAGGGCTAGGCAAATGTATCCCGATTCTAGGAGGTATCGTTTCAGGTGGTTTAACCTATACAACTATGAAACCGATGGGTAAAAGTTTGCAAAGAGAATTATCCAAACTAGTCAATTACAATGAAATTCAATATCAAAAGGACGTAGAGATAATTCGAAAAGAAGCAGAAATTATCGAAGCAGAGTAATGTGAAGAAACTAGCAGGCTTGTACTGCTAGTTTTTTTATCTAAATCCTTGTGGTATAATAAGAAAAGAAAAACTAGCGAGAGAATATGATGGAGGTTGTGATGGATAATATTATTGATGTATCTATTCCTGTTGCGGAAGTGGTGGACAAGCATCCAGAGGTTTTAGATATTTTAGTTGAGCTTGGTTTTAAACCTCTTGCAAATCCTTTGATGCGCAATACTATAGGTCGAAAGGTTTCGCTCAAACAAGGTTCTAAGCTCGAAGGAACTCCTATGGACAAGATTGTACGAACCCTTGAAGCAAATGGTTACGAAGTGATTGGATTAGACTAATGACAGATGAACGAATTCATGTCCTTCGGGATATTTTATTAGAATTGCATCATGGAGCATCTCCTGAATCCGTTCAGGAACGCTTTGATGCAACCTTCACAGGTGTATCTGCTATTGAGATTTCCCTTATGGAGCACGAGTTGATGAACTCAGACTCAGGTGTAACATTTGAGGATGTCATGGAGCTCTGTGATGTCCATGCCAATCTTTTTAAAAATGCTGTTAAGGGTGTTGAGGTTGAGGATACTGAACATCCAGGTCATCCTGTGCGTGTCTTCAAGGATGAAAATCTAGCCCTACGTGCAGCCTTGATTCGTGTTCGTAGATTGTTAGACACATATGAGTCTATGGAAGACGAGGAAATGCTTGCGGAGATGCGTAAAGGTTTGGTTCGCCAAATGGGACTTGTAGGCCAGTTCGACCGTCACTACCAGCGCAAGGAAGAACTCTTCTTTCCAATCATGGAGCGTTATGGACATGACTCGCCTCCAAAGGTCATGTGGGGAGTGGATGACCAAATCAGGGAACTCTATCAAAAAGCTTTATCTTCAGTTAAATCTTTGCCAGAAACAACCATTGCAAATGTAAAAGAAACCTTTGAAGCTTTTGCGACAGAGTTTGAGAGTATGATTTTTAAGGAAGAGTCTATCCTTCTCATGATTCTACTCGAATCCTTTACCCAAGATGACTGGATTCAGATTGCCGAGGAAAGTGATGCCTATGGCTATGCTATCATCCGTCCGTCTGAAAAATGGGTACCAGAACGTCAGAGTTTTGTTGATGAAAAAAGAGAAGAGGAGCCTGTGCAGTTAGATAAGTCAGATGGCCAAGTTCAGCAAGTGATTGATACGCCAGAAGGGCAGTTTACTATTACCTTTACACCTAAGGAAAAGGAAGCAGTGCTAGACCGTAATAGCCAACAGGCTTTTGGCAACGGTTATCTCTCGGTTGAACAAGCCAATCTTATCCTTAATCACCTGCCTATGGAGATTACCTTTGTTAATAAGGATGATATCTTCCAGTATTATAACGATAATACACCAGCAGATGAGATGATTTTCAAGCGGACACCATCCCAAGTCGGGCGAAATGTTGAGCTTTGTCACCCACCCAAGTACCTAGACAAGGTAAAGGCCATTATGAAAGGTCTTCGTGAGGGGGAAAAAGACAAGTATGAGATGTGGTTCAAGTCGGAGTCACGGGGCAAGTTTGTCCATATCACCTATGCTGCGGTACACGATGAAGACGGAGAGTTTCAAGGAGTCTTGGAGTATGTTCAGGATATCCAGCCTTACCGTGAGATTGATACAGACTACTATCGAGGAATAGAATAAGGAGAGACAATGAGTTACGAACAAGAATTTATGAAAGAATTTGAAGCTTGGGTCAATACCCAAATCATGATTAACGATATGGCCTTCAAAGAAAGCCAAAAAGTCTATGAAGAAGATCAAGATGAGCGTGCTAAAGATGCCATGATTCGCTACGAAAGTCGCTTGGATGCCTATCAGTTCTTACTTGGTAAGTTTGAAAATTTCAAGGCAGGCAAGGGGTTCCATGAATTGCCAGAAGATTTATTTGGTGAGAGACATTATTAAAATTTAGGAATTAGAAAAGGGAGTTCAACTCCCTTTTTCATTGTTCCTAGAACCTTTTTGTGTTACAATGTTAGCATGAAAACGAAAAATATCATTAAAACAGGTTTGGCATTAGTAGGTCTTGGAGCACTTGCTTTTGGAGCAAAGAAAGTAGCTGATGAGCACAAGCTCATGAAGACGCAGGAAGAGTTGACTGCGATTGTGCGTGACTACTTTTCAGATATGGGTGAAATCGCGACTATCTATGTTCAAGTATACGAAAGCAGCCTAGAACGTCTCGTTGGCGGTGTCATTTTTGAGGATGATCGTCACTATACCTTTGTCTATGAAGATGAAGATATCATCTACGAGGAGGAAGTCTTATGATTTCTCCTAAGAGTTTAGAAGAATTAGCGGATTTAGTAGAGCAGGATGGCAAGAAGGTCTTCCTTTTTGTTGCGGATTGGTGTGGCGATTGCCGTTATATCTATCCCGCTTTGCCAGAGATTGAAGAGACCAATCCAGAGTTTACTTTTATACGAGTCAACCGAGATGAATACATGGAACTTGCTAAACTTTGGGATGTTTACGGGATTCCAAGTCTTGTTGTTTTAGACAAGGACAAGGAGATTGGGCGCTTTGTCAATCGTAACCGTAAAACTAAGGAAGAGATTAATCACTTTTTAGCAGGATTGAAATAGGAGAAAAGAATGATTTTTACATACAATAAAGAATATGTAGGCGATGTCCTTATGGTCATCGTGAAAAACAGTGGTGACGCCAAGCTAGATGCTGAGCGTAAAGGCAATATTGCCCGTGTTTTTCTAAAGGAAACTGGTGAAACTGTCGCTTGGAATATTTTTGAAGTTTCTAGCTTGTTTGAGATTGAGAATCGTGGTCAAGTATTTCTAACAGACGACCAAGTGGCTCGTTTGAATCAAGAACTACAGGCTCAAGGATTTACTGAAGAAATCATCAATGACAAGGAACCAAAATTTGTCGTTGGAGAAATTGTAGAGATGGTTGCACATCCAGATAGTGACCATTTGAATATCTGCCAAGTTGCTGTTGGAAATGACAAAACAGTACAAATCGTGGCGGGTGCTCCTAATGCGCGTGTCGGCTTGAAAACCATTGTAGCTCTTCCAGGTGCGATGATGCCAAAAGGCAATCTTATTTTTCCAGGGGAACTTCGTGGTGAAAAGAGTTTTGGGATGATGTGTAGTCCTCGTGAACTTGCCTTACCAAATGCTCCGCAAAAGCGTGGTGTTATTGAATTGTCAGAAGACCAAGTTGTTGGAACTCCATTCGATCCGGCTAAACACTGGACAGTTTAATTGGTAACGAGTATCTATTAAACTAGATAGGAGAAAGTAAGATGGCAAAAAATGTAGTGATTACAGGTGCAACATCAGGTATTGGTGAAGCAATCGCGCGTGCCTATCTAGAAAAAGGTGAAAATATTGTTCTCACAGGACGTCGAACAGAAAGACTTGAAGCTCTCAAAGCAGAGTTTGCAGAAGCCTTTCCGAATCAAAATGTTTGGACCTTTCCGCTAGATGTAACCGATATGAATATGGTCAAGACTGTTTGTTCAGATATTCTAGAAACTATAGGTCAGATAGATATCCTAGTTAATAACGCTGGACTTGCTTTAGGCTTAGCTCCATATCAGGACTATGAGGAGTTGGATATGTTGACTATGCTGGATACCAATGTCAAGGGTTTGATGGCAGTTACTCGTTGTCTCTTGCCTTCCATGGTTGCAGCTAATCAAGGTCATATCATTAATATGGGTTCAACCGCAGGTATTTACGCCTATGCGGGTGCAGCAGTCTATTCAGCAACCAAGGCTGCAGTCAAAACCTTTTCAGATGGGCTTCGGATTGATACAATTGCGACAGATATCAAGGTGACCACTATTCAACCTGGAATTGTAGAGACGGATTTTTCTAAGGTACGTTTTCATGGAGATCAAGCACGGGCTGCGACTGTTTACCAAGGGATTGAAGCCTTGCAAGCGCAAGATATTGCTGATGCAGTAGTTTATGTGACCAGTCAACCACGTCGTGTACAAATCACAGATATGACCATCATGGCCAATCAACAAGCTACTGGATTTACGATTCACAGAGATTAATATTATTTTTAAAAAAGTTACAAATGTTGTAACTTTTTTTGATTTCCTTCGAATAGATAAGTAGGAGGATGAAAAATGTATAATAAAGTGATTATGATTGGACGCTTGACGTCTACACCCGAATTGCACAAAACCAACAACGACAAGTCTGTGGCTCGTGCGACGATTGCTATTAACCGTCGTTTCAAGGACCAGAATGGGGAACGCGAAGCTGACTTCATCAATATTGTTGTCTGGGGCAAACTGGCTGAAACCTTGGCTAGCTACGCGACTAAAGGCAGTCTCATTTCTGTCGATGGGGAGCTCCGTACCCGTAAGTTTGAGAAGAATGGTCAGACCAACTATGTGACCGAAGTTCTCGCTACAGGCTTCCAACTTTTGGAAAGTCGTGCTCAACGTGCTATGCGTGAAAATAATGCTGGTCAAGACTTAGCAGATCTGGTTTTGGAAGAGGAGGAGCTTCCTTTCTAGAATCAATTATAGAAAAAAGCTGGTTCGTTTATAGACTGGCTTTTTCTATTGTTTCTAGTTTTATTGTTCGGAAATTACTTCTTAAAATAGGTCAAATAAATGTCCTTGTACAATAAAATCAAGCATTTTTTTTGAAAAAGTAGTAGAATAAAGTAATATATATTCAAAATTTTCAGAAAAGGAATGAAATTTGAAGGAAAATAAAGAGAAAAGAGAATTGTTGAAATGGATGATAAAGCGTATATTACTGCTGATTCCAGTTGTCTGTATTCTCTTTTGGATTTTTGGCCGTTGTCAAACAAGTGGCATCAAGGATCAGACTAAAATTGGTGTAACCTATATGACCATGAACAATGAGTTCTATAAAAGTATTCATTCGGAAATTAGTCGAATTTCCGATGAAAGAGGAGCTCTTGTTTGCGTCCGAGATCCAGAATTGGATGAAGAAAGGCAGAGCCAGCAGATTGATGATTTTTGTGCTCAAAAAGTTGATGTGATTGTGATCAATCCGGTCAAGGGGGATAGCCAGTCCATTTTAACTGCTCTTGAAAAAGCTAGAAAACAAGGAATTAAAATCATTGCAGTCGATACCCAATTGAAAAATTTTAAGCCCGATGCAAGTATTGTATCTGATAACTACCAAGCGGGAGTAATGATTGCTAAAGAGCTCATGAAACGTTCTTCTAGCGCTCGAGTCCTCCTTTTGGAGCATAAAGGGACTGTCTCAGCAGATACGCGGATTCAGGGGTTTAAAGACACTATAGAGGGGCACAGTTCTTATCAGATTGTATCGGAACTAGAAACCAAGGGGCAAACGGAGATCGCCATGCCGGCTGTCCAGAATTTTTTACAATCAGGGATTGAAATTGATACCTTGGTTGCCTTAAATGACCGCTCGGCTATAGGAGCTTTAGCTGCAATTAAGGAGCAAGGAAATAGCCAGTCCATTGCAATTTATGGAATCGATGGCTCACCAGATATGAAATCCTTGTTGCACTCGACGGATGATGTAGTGGGAACCGTTGCTCAATCTCCCTTGAAGATGGGAGACCGTGTTATGGAAGTTATCCAAGATATTTCTGAAGGGAAGAGCTATACCAAAGAGGTGATCATTCCAGTTGAAATGATGACAAAGGAAAACATTGATCAGTTTGATGTGAATGGGTGGCAGTAATGAGAAAGTTTAGAGGTGTTCGATACAGTTTGGCCATTCTTATGGTCGTGAATTTTATTGCTGTTATGCTCAACAGCATCATCTATCTTCAAGCAACCAACTATATCATTGCTCAACGCCAAGCCTCTCTATTATTGGAGCGCCTAGAGCGTATTCCTTTTGCTCCATCTACGACTTTTTGGTTGTCAGCAATCTTATTTGCTGGGATTGCCTTAATCTCAATGAGTCGTTATAGACCTCAAACAAGTCGATGGTCCATTTTTGATAAGAGGAATCTTCTAGAGATTCTCCTGATGTTACTGTTGATGTGGGTTCAGAACATAGCTTATAACGGGCTCATTCTCTTGGTTTTTGCAGATATCTTCTATGGCTCCAAAGAGTTGAATACCAAGAGAGATCGGAAGTATTGGTTTGCCTTTATCCTAGTGAGCTTCTTGATGCTCCTTGTAACCAATTCAGACGTCTTTTCGCTTTTCTTCCCAATTCCTTCTCTTGATACCTATATTCATTTTTATCCTGAATCTATCCGTATTTTGGCCTTTTTCTTAAAGAATTCCCTCTACGCCTTGAATATGGTACTCTTCATTATTTCACTTTTATTTTATATCATGAATGTCCTTGCGGAAAACCATGAAGTTGAACAAGAGCTGGCCATGGTGTCCAAGGTTAATACCGAGTTGAACAACTATATGGCCTTATCTGAGAAGATTGCAGAGGATCGGGAGCGCAAGCGGATTGCTCGGGAGATTCACGATACCTTGGGACACGCGTTAACAGGGATTTCAGCAGGTTTAGATGCTGTCGGGGTCTTGATTGATATCAATCCAAGTCGTGCCAAAGAGCAGGTAAAAAACGTATCAGAAGTCGTCCGTGAAGGAATCCAGGATGTGAGAGGCTCTCTCAATCGCCTTCGTCCAGGAGCCCTTGAGGAGCGAACTCTCAAAGATGCTTTAGAAAAGACAATCCGCGAGTACCAAATTCTTTCAAACTTGCAAGTTGATCTCAACTATGAATGGATCGATGTCGATATGGACGTCATGATTGAAGATACAATCTTTCGTGTGATACAAGAGTCTATGACTAATGCGGTTCGCCACGGTCATGCCAGCCACATGGACCTCCATTTTTTTGAGGACGAAGAAGATTACATGATTGAGTTGCAGGATAATGGAGTTGGGTTTGAAACCTTGACCTATGGCTACGGACTCAAACAGATGATGGAGCGTATTTCAATTCTAGGAGGCCAGCTTCAATTTGAAAGTCGCGATGGATTTTTCACACGTGTTAGTTTACCAAAATATAAAGAAGGGAGATAATAGATGATGATAAAAGTAATGGTGGCGGATGACCAGTCCTTGATTCGAGAATCTCTGAAAATTATTTTGTCGGCCTACTCAGATATTGAAGTGGTAGCCACAGTGGAAGATGGGAATCATGTCTTGTCTAGCATTCCACACTCGCATCCGGATTTAATCTTAATGGATATTCGGATGCCAGGCATGGATGGGGTTTTGGCTACAAAAGAAGTAAAAGAGCACTATCCGGATATCAAAATTATTATTTTAACAACCTTTGACGATGATGAATTTATCTATAGTGCGCTCAAGTATGGTGCTTCAGGGTATCTCTTAAAAGGAGCCTCGACAGAGGAGCTTTATGAAGCTATTAAGGTGGTGCATCAGGGAGGAGCAATGATCAACCCTGATATCGCAAGCAAGGTCTTTCAAATTTTCTCGCAAATAGCCAAATCAAATTTCTCTATTGCTGTGGATGAGGATAACGTTAAGGATTTGAGCACGACGGAATGGCGCATTATCCAAGAGATTGGCTATGGTGAGTCAAATAAAGAGATTGCGGCTAAACTCTTCTTATCAGAAGGAACTGTTCGTAATTACTTATCAACGATTTTGTCGAAATTAAACCTAAGAGATCGAACGCAATTAGCGATTTGGTCAGTCCAAACAGGAGTGACCCGACGTGATTTTTCAAAAGGAAATACGGAATGAAATTGAAGCGAAAGCAACTTTGTTTAGGGATTTGTCTCCTTTTTATGCTCTCTTTGAGTGCTGGTTTTTATTGGTGGAAACAGCAACCGACCGTCCTTCATATAGGAGTTTATGCAGGCTCTAGTTGGGATGTACCGACCAGTCAACGTTCTCATGCATTGGATCTTGCGATCCAAAAATTTGAAAAGTCCCATCCTAATGTCCGTGTGGAATATGAAAATGGAATTCCGCAGTCGGAATATTCAAACTGGCTCTCAGAAAAAATTGTATCAGGAAAGACCCCTGATGTGTTTATGGTTTCTGAGAAAGATTTGTCCTTATTGGCGGCACGTGGCGTTTTAGAAAAGTTAAACGGCTATATGAATAAAGAAGACCAAGTTGCTTTTTATCCTGTTGCATTTGAATCAGGTGTTTATCAGGGGCAAACCTATGCCTTGCCATATGAAAGTAATCCTATTTTGATGTGTGTCAATAAAGATTTGCTGGATAAAGAAGGCATTGAGGTTCCCAAAGAAGGTTGGAGCTTGGAAGAGTTCTATACAATTTGTAAAAAACTAACCAAAGATACCAATGGAGATGGTCAATTGGATCAGTTTGGGAGTACAGAATACACCTGGAAAGAAGCTTTGGCAGCAAATGGGGGTAGTCTCTTTCAAGGTGGGATGCTCAAACTTACGGCTCCAGAAGTCAAAGAATCTTTGACTTTTCTGCAAAAATTGGAAGAGTTAAATAAAAATTATAAGGTGAGTTCCAAAGATTTTGACCAGGGGAAAGTAGCGTTTTACCCCATGACTTTGGCTCAATATAGGACTTATAAACCTTATCCCTATCATGTTTCCAAATATTCAAACTTCACCTGGACCTGTATTCCTATGCCTGCTAAGTCAAAAACCACTAAGGCGACCTTGGTTACGACGACTTCTTTTGCCATGTCTGCTCGGACTCCTCATTCAAAGTTGGCTTGGGAGTTGATGCAAGTGTTGACAGAGGATCCAGAAATCCAACAAACTCTTTTTGCTGAATCTCAAGGGATTTCTGTCATGCCTGATGTAGTCAAGAGTCGTTCTAGTAAAGACCTTCTGCAAGTGGATGATTTTGGGGCAGATTCCTTAACCAATCAGACCTTGAACCGAATCATGGAACAAGCTGTAGAAAGTAGTCCCAAGAATGTCTCGAAAGAAGTGTTAGAAAAACTGGACTACTTGATTGGCAATGCCTTGCGCAATCAAGATGTTGAGAACCGCCTGCCGCAAATTCAAAGGGAGATTGAAAGTAGTCTCCAGGTAGGATTTTAAAGAAAAAAAGATGACATCGTGTCAAGTGACAGATGTCATTTTTTTATTGCTAAATGTCATGTTTATAATGTGACATTTGACAATGTAAAAACGCTTTCAAATAATCTACAATAGAGTCAAATAAAGGAGGCGTAGCAAAATGAAATACCTCATTTTAGTCAGTCATGGAGGATTGGCAGAAGGCCTAAAAACATCACTAGCTATGTTTGCTGGTGATAAGATGAACCAGGTCATTGCAGTTGGACTCAAAGAAGGAAAGTCGGTCGATGATTTTGCAGTTGATTTTAGAGAAAGCATTTCAGAATTGACAGCAGATGATTCTGTACTGGTCTTGGCAGATATTGTAGGCGGTAGTCCACTAACCACAGCAGCAACTGTCCTAGAAGAAGTTGGGAAGCTAGATGAAGCTTTGATCCTTGGTGGAATGAATCTTACCATGGCTTTAACAGCAGTAGTGATGAAGGATGTGTTGGATGGAGACGATTTGTCAGCCACCATCTTATCAGAAGCACGATCTGCACTACAGCCTTTTGAAGTTTCAGCCACTAGTGCTGAAGAAGATGATGACGATATTTAATAGGGAGGTACCTTATGGTAGTAACATTTGTACGGATTGATGACCGCATGATTCACGGTCAAACAGTCACACGCTGGGCAAAAGAAAAACCATGTGATGGTTTGATTGCCGTAAACGATGCAGCAGCATCAAACAAGGTTTTGATCCAAGCTTACAAAGGCGCATCAGACAAAAAAACCTTTGTATGGACAAAAGAAGCATTTAAAGAAAAATCAGCAAAAGTAACAGAATCAGATAGTCGTTACTTCTTGATCACCAAAAATCCAATCGATATGAAGGAAATTTTGGTGGACCAAGGTTTTGTTCCAGGGGATGTTAAAGAAATCATCGTAGGCCCTGCAAATGATCGTCCTGGTGCAGTGAAATTGGGTAATAACCAATCCATCACACAGGAAGAAGCAGAAGCCTTCCAAGCCATTCAAGCAGCAGGCTATAAGGTGAAATTCCAGTTGTTGCCTGATGTTTCGATTGGTTACTGGGATGATTTCAAATCTAAATTTGGTTTTTAAACCTAACAATTTTATTAATTAGGTAAATAAATTTACAAACAAAAAGGAGCGTTTGTTATGACAATTTCATGGATTCAAGCAATCTTGCTTGCAGTTTTCGCCAGCTTGTCTTCAATGCCTGGTATGGGAGGTTCCAGTATCGGGAACTATACACTCGGTCGTCCCTTGATTGGTGGGTTGATCTCAGGTTTAATTCTTGGAGATGTGACAACCGGTATTATGGTAGGGGTTGCCCTTCAAGTCGTTTATATCGCCTTGGTAACACCTGGTGGAACCGTATCTGCGGATGTTCGTGCCATTTCTTATATCGGTGTTCCTCTTGCTATCTTGTTTGTGCATGCAAATCACATCACAGACGAAGCTGGAATTGCAGCAGCTGCAGCCCCAATCGGTGCGGCCGTTGGGACAATCGGTACTGTTCTTTTCTACGGAACAGCTACCATGAACTTGCTTTGGCAACACATTGGTTGGAAAGCCGTTGAAGAAGGAAACTTCAAAAAACTCTACGCAGTTGACTGGGTTTACCCATGGATCTCTCACTTCCTCTTCTCTTTCCTTCCAACTATGATTATCACTAAATATGGTGAAAACATGGTTGATTTGATGAAACTTTACCTTCCTATGGATGGTTTCTGGATGAAAGCTCTCTTTACAGTCGGAGCTCTTCTCCCATGTGTCGGTATTGCTATCTTGTTGAAACAAATTGTTACAAAAGCAACTGACTTCATTCCATTCTTTGTTGGATTTACCTTGGCTAAATCTCTCGGCTTGAACTTGGTAGCGAGTGCGGTTGTTTCATTGATCTTTGCAGTAATCTACTATGAACTTGAAGTAATCAAATCTATGAAAGCTGTTCCAGCTGGGGCTGTTTACGTAGACGATGATGAGGAGGATATTTAAAATGGCTGATAGAAAGAAAATTTCAAAGAAAACATTAGCAAAAGCATTTCATCATTGGTATTATGGTCATTTGACTTGTTTCTCTCAAGAACACATGCAAACCTTTGGGTACTTGACTTCTATGCTTCCAATCGTAGAAGAAATGTATGATACAAAAGAAGAACAAAAAGATGCTATGCAAACCTATACTGCTTTCTTCAATACTGAACCGCAACTTGGATCTCTTGTTGTAGGGATTACAGCTGGTTTGGAAGAAGCACGTGCAAATGGAGATGCAGTAGATGGTGAAACCATCAATGGGATGCGTGCCGGTTTGATGGGACCAATCGCTGGTATTGGTGACTCTTTGATCGTTGGTACCTTGATTCCAGTTCTTTTGGGGATTGCACTTGGTCTTTCTAAAGGTGGTAACGTCGCTGGTGCTATCTTCTACATCGTCGTATGGAACTTCCTAGTCTACTTTGGTATGCGCTTTGCCTTCTTCAAAGGATATCAATTAGGGGATAAAGCCGTTGAATTCCTAGTAGGACCAAAAGGACAAGCTCTTCGTAAAGCAATCAGCGTTGTCGGTGGTATGGTTATTGGTGCCGTAGCAGCGACTTGGGTCTCTGTTACAACAGCACTCGAATTTAAAAATGCTAACGGAGAAGCCTTCCTTAAAATTCAAGAAAAGATTGATGGTGTTTATCCAGGTCTCTTGACAGCAACCTTCATCACTATTTGCTGGTGGTTGATGTCTAAGAAAAAAGTTTCACCAAACAAAGTCATGTTAATTCTAGTTGTTGTTGCCTTAATTGGTGTTGCTCTAGGTATCTTTGACCCACATCTTAATTACTAAGGTCAAGAGAACCCAATATTTACTAGTAAAAATTTTGAGAATGAAGTAGATTAACCTCCTTCTCTTACACTTCATTCTCAATTTTTATCAGGAGGATTTTCATGGTTACAAAACAAGAACTTGTTAATGGATATGAAACAGAAATTAAGTATCAACGCCACATGCTTGAAAATTTGGGTCGTTGGTTCAGTTTGCTCTTTATCACTGCTAGTATTGGTGTGGTATTGATTTATCTTTTTCATAAAACCTTCCTCCCACTCTTAATTTTCGGAATTTTACTTGCCTTGATTGGAATATTAGGAATGGTGGTTTTTGGATATGGTATCTACCGCGGGCGGATCAATCTCCAAAAGGTTATCGATGATTTCAATCAAAAGTTGACGATTCTCAATTAATATTAAAGGAACATCTCTTTCATTTTTGAGGTGTTTTTTTCTTGACTATTTCTGACTAAGTGATACAATAGAACTATGGTTTAGCACTCGTATGCAAAGAGTGCTAATAATATGATTATCTTATGGAGGAAAGCAGATGTTGAAACCATTAGGAGACCGCGTGGTCTTGAAAATTGAAGAAAAAGAACAAACAGTTGGTGGCTTTGTCCTTGCAGGATCAGCCCAAGAAAAAACAAAAACAGCTAAAGTAGTAGCTATTGGACAAGGTGTTCGTACCTTGAGCGGTGAACTAGTTGCTCCAAGTGTAAAAGTTGGAGATCAAGTTTTAGTCGAAGCTCATGCGGGTATTGAAGTCAAAGATGGTGATGAAAAATATGTCATCGTTGGTGAGGCTAACATCTTAGCAATTGTGGAATAATAATAGGAGGAAATAAGTATGTCAAAAGAGATTAAATTTTCATCTGATGCACGCTCAGCAATGGTCCGTGGCGTTGATATCCTAGCTGATACTGTTAAAGTGACCTTGGGACCTAAAGGACGTAACGTCGTTCTTGAAAAATCATTCGGTTCACCATTGATTACCAATGACGGTGTAACCATCGCTAAAGAAATCGAACTAGAAGACCATTTTGAAAATATGGGTGCCAAATTGGTGTCAGAAGTTGCTTCTAAAACCAATGATATCGCTGGTGACGGGACAACTACTGCAACAGTTTTGACCCAAGCTATTGTTCGTGAAGGGATCAAAAACGTTACAGCAGGAGCAAACCCAATCGGTATCCGTCGTGGGATTGAAGCAGCGGTTGCAACTGCTGTGGAAGCCTTGAAGAACAATGCCATTCCAGTATCAAGCAAGGAAGCTATTGCACAAGTCGCTGCCGTATCCTCTCGCTCTGAAAAAGTTGGTGAGTACATCTCTGAAGCTATGGAAAAAGTTGGCAAAGATGGAGTCATCACCATTGAAGAATCACGTGGTATGGAAACAGAGCTTGAAGTTGTAGAAGGAATGCAGTTTGACCGTGGTTATCTATCACAGTACATGGTCACTGACAATGAAAAAATGGTGGCAGACCTTGAAAATCCATATATTTTAATCACCGATAAGAAAATCTCAAATATCCAAGAAATCTTGCCACTTCTAGAAAGCATTCTTCAAAGTAGCCGTCCACTCTTGATCATTGCTGATGATGTTGACGGTGAAGCTCTTCCAACTCTTGTCTTGAACAAGATTCGAGGAACTTTCAACGTCGTTGCTGTTAAGGCTCCTGGCTTTGGGGACCGTCGTAAGGCTATGTTGGAAGATATCGCTATCTTGACAGGCGGAACTGTTATCACAGAAGATCTTGGTCTTGAATTGAAAGATGCTACTATTGAAGCGCTTGGTCAAGCAGCGAGAGTGACTGTAGATAAAGATAGTACTGTTATTGTAGAAGGTGCGGGAAATCCTGAAGCAATTGCTAACCGTGTCGCTTTTATCAAATCACAAATTGAAACAACAACTTCAGAATTCGACCGTGAAAAACTTCAAGAACGCTTGGCTAAATTGTCAGGTGGAGTAGCTGTTATCAAGGTTGGTGCTGCAACTGAAACTGAGTTGAAAGAAATGAAACTCCGTATCGAAGATGCTCTTAACGCGACTCGTGCAGCTGTTGAAGAAGGTATCGTTGCAGGTGGTGGTACTGCCCTTGTTAATGTTATCTCAGCTGTCGCTGCCTTGGAATTAGAAGGCGATGAAGCAACAGGTCGCAATATTGTTCTTCGTGCCTTGGAAGAGCCTGTACGTCAAATTGCCCACAACGCAGGTTATGAAGGTTCAATTGTTATTGATCGTTTGAAAAATGCAGAGCTTGGGACTGGCTTCAACGCTGCAACAGGTGAATGGGTCAATATGATTGAAGCGGGAATCATCGATCCTGTTAAGGTAAGCCGTTCAGCCCTTCAGAACGCAGCTTCAGTAGCAAGTCTCATCTTGACTACCGAAGCAGTTGTAGCTAACAAACCAGAACCAGTAGCCCCAGCTCCAGCAATGGATCCATCTATGATGGGTGGTTACTAAGAAATATAAAAAACAGGTAGAAATCTTTATTTCTACCTGTTTTTCTTTCTTGTAAATTCTAAAGAGGAAGTTCAGCTTCCTCTTTTTGCATTCAATTAGTTATGGTTTGATAACTTCAGCTCCACCCATGTATGGACGAAGAACTTCTGGAATGGTCACAGAACCATCTTCATTTTGATAGTTTTCAAGAATAGCAGCAACGGTACGTCCAACAGCAAGTCCAGAACCGTTCAAAGTGTGAAGGAGTTTCACTTTTCCATCTGCTTCATCACGGTAACGGATTTGGGCACGACGAGCTTGGAAATCTTCTGTATTTGAACAGCTTGAGATTTCACGATAAGTATTTTGTGCAGGAATCCACACTTCCAAGTCGTAAGTTTTTGCTGCTGAGAAGCCCATATCTCCTGTAGAGAGAGCTACCACACGGTATGGAAGGTTGAGTTTTTGAAGGATGTTTTCAGCGTTAGCTGTCATCTTTTCCAATTCTTCGTATGATTCTTCTGGTTTGGCAAATTTCACCATTTCAACCTTGTGGAATTGGTGCAAACGGATCAAACCGCGAGTATCGCGACCAGCTGAACCAGCTTCAGAACGGAAAGATGGACTCATCGCGGTAAAGTAGATTGGCAAGTCTTTTCCGTCAAGAATTTCATCACGGTAGTAGTTGGTCAGAGGAACCTCAGCTGTAGGAATGAGGACATAGTTTGTGTCTTTCAATTCAAACGTATCTTCCTTGAATTTTGGATATTGACCAGTACCAAACATAGAATCATGGTTGACCATGTAAGGTGTGATGACTTCTGTATAGCCTTCTTTACCATGCTCATCCAACATAAAGTTGTAGATAGCACGTTCCAAACGAGCTCCAAGTCCTTTATAGAAGAGGAAGCGAGCGCCAGTGACTTTTCCACCACGTTCCCAGTCAAGAATACCGAGGTCTTCACCTAGATCCCAGTGAGCTTTTGGTTCGAAACCAAACTCGCGAGGAGTTCCCCAACGGCGAACTTCTACGTTATCGTCTTCGTCAGCACCGATAGGAACACTATCAGCAGGGATGTTGGGAAGAGTTGTGGTAAATTCTGTCAATTTCGCATCGATCTCTGCCAATTCTGTATCCAGAGCTTTGACCTCGGCAGAGAGAGCTTGCATGGCAGCAATTTTATCGTCTGCATTTTCTTTGTTGCGTTTAGCTTGAGCAATCTCGGCAGAAACTGTGTTACGTTCAGCCTTGAGAGTTTCAACCTTGACCAAGATATCACGACGTTTTGCATCGATCTCTTTCATCTCGTTCAAAATAGCAGCGTCTACACCACGTGTAGCGAGTTTTTTAGCGACAGCATCAAAGTCTGTGCGGATTCGTTTAATATCTAACATATAAACTCCTTTATGAAAAAAGCACACCTGACAAAGCGTTGGAGTGGCAGGGCCACGGTTCCATCCAACTTCACAGGTGTGCACTTAATTATGTATTTAGTTTGCAACAACGGTAGAATTTCACTTAAGTTTTCTATCTGCTCACAGCACCCGCAGACTTTCTGAAAGATCAACTTAACCTACTTATCCGTTTCTATGATTATACTAAAGTTTCTATTTTTTTGCAAATAGATTTTTGATTTTACGTCCAATGATTTGAAGTAAGGTAGGTAGCTTAACAACCTTATCATTGCCTAGTTTTTCACGAGCAATTTTAAGAATTTTTCCAGAGTCTTTTGAGGCAAAGAGGAATTTTCCTTGGTCTGTAAAGACTTCAAAATGACGACTGACCTTACGTCCAGAGACGTTGGCTCCGATTTGATGAATGCTGGACCATGGGATTTGAATGTAATCTTCGACATTACGGTCCGCGTAAAATTCTAAAGCCTGATCTCCGACCAGAAATTTTCCAACCTTTCCTGAAATGGAAAGATAGGAAGTTCCAGTGGTTTGTATGTCAACGACTTTGTTGAGGGATTGTGCCATCTTTAGTCTTCCTTATTTTCGCCAAAAAATGCCTGATAAAGAGCCTTAATAGCTGCTTTCTCTTGGTCTTTGTGGACAACGAACATGATAGAAACTTCGCTAGACCCTTGGGACATCATTTGGATGTTGATATTATTTTCAGACAAGGCGCGAGTAGCAGTAGCAGTTACCCCGATATGACGCTTCATCTTTTCACCAACAATCATAATGATAGAGAGGTCGTGTTCAATTTCAGCATGATCGACTTCTGCTTTTTGCACAAGTTGACGAAGGATTTCTTCTTCTTTAATAGGTGTCAATTCACGTGAACGCAAAATGACAGAAAGGTCATCGATACCAGTCGGCATATGTTCCCAACCGATATTTAAGTCTTCAAGAATTTGAAGTACCTTGCGACCAAAACCTACTTCGCGGTTCATCAGGTATTTAGACATATTGATGCTGACAAAACCAGAATCACCAGCAATCCCCACTACTGGGAATTCATCACTGCTGTGTTTTAGAACGATACGAGTTCCTGGATGGTCAGGGTTATTAGTGTTCTTGATAACCAAAGGAATTTTCCCACGGTAGGCTGGCAAGAGAGCTTCGTCATGGAGTACAGAAAATCCAGCATAAGCCAATTCGCGCATTTCACGGTAAGTTAATTCAGGGATTGAGTGTGGTTTATGAATAATACCAGGGTGTGCTGCAAAAATTCCGTCAACATCAGTAAAGTTCTCGTAAAGGTCTGCTTTGACACCGGCAGCAATGATAGAACCTGTGATATCAGATCCTCCACGGGAGAAGGTACAGATTTGGTTTTCTTTTGTGACACCGAAGAATCCAGGAATAACAAGGACTTCTGTGCCGTTATTGAGTTCCTCGATTTTATCATAGCTTGAAGGAATGATACGAGCATTTCCAGGTTCGCTTGTTACAACAATACCGGCTTCTCGTGGATGAACATAGCGTGCATCTAATCCATTTTGGTTGAAGTAAGCTGCGATTAGTTTAGCGTTATTATTTTCCCCTGCAGCGAGAAAAGTATCGTAAAGAAATTCGTTGTTTTCAATTGGAAGAGTAGCGAGTGCTCGGATACTTTTAGAGATTCGTTCTAAAACAGCTGGTTTCAGTCCTAGTTCGCTAACCATTGCAGCGTAACGGTCGATAATCCAGTTTTGACTAGCACTGATATCGTTTCCTGCCACATAGTCACGATAATATTTAATCAAAGCATCTGTAACCTTGGTATCTTCAGAATCACGCTTTCCTGGTGCAGATACAACTACAAAACGACGTTCAGGATCACTTTTTACAATGTCTAAAACCTTTTTCAACTGGCTTGCAGAGGCAAGTGAACTTCCTCCAAATTTTACAACTTTCATAAGAACTCCTAAGATAGTATTTTATACGATTATAGCAGAAAGGAGGTCTTTTTTCAATCTGCGATAGGAAAGCCAGCTTCTTGTAAGAGGTCTGGACATGATTATCTCAACCAAACTATTTTAAAGATAGAAAATATATTTACAAAATCGGCTGATACACTTTTTATCGATTTTTGCTTGTGTAAATAGAAATAAAAAGATATACTTTGAAGATAAAATAATTTAATCAGCTTTTTAAATTAAAGGAGTAGCTATGAATCATATTATCTTTCAAATTCAAGACGATTTAGCAACAATTACTTTAAATCGTCCCGAAGTGGCAAATGGTTTCCATATTCCTATGTGTGAAGAAATTTTAGAAGCACTGGAATTGGCTGAAAAGGATGATTCCGTTTCATTTATTCTTATCAATGCAGCAGGAAAGGTATTTTCTGTCGGTGGAGACTTGGTTGAGATGAAACGTGCTGTCGATGAGGATGATATTGCTTCACTTGCACGAATTGCTGAATTGGTTAATACAATTTCTTATAAGATTAAACAGATTCCTAAGCCAGTCATCATGGAAGTTGACGGAGCAGTTGCTGGAGCCGCAGCAAATATGGCCTTAGCAGTTGATTTCTGTATTGCATCTGACAAAGCTAAATTCATCCAGGCTTTTGTAGGTGTGGGCTTAGCTCCTGATGCAGGTGGCTTATTCTTGCTTACACGATCTCTAGGTGCAACTCGAGCAAATCAATTAGCAATGACAGGCGAAGCTTTTACCGCTGAAAAAGCCTTTGAAGCAGGAGCATTGTATCGCCTATGCACTAGTGAACAATTAGAAAAAACTAGAGAACAATTATTGAAGAAGTTGAGACGCGGTTCTTCAAATTCCTATGCTGCGATTAAGAAACTTGTTTGGGAAAGTGAGTTTAAACAGTGGCATGAATACGCTAAACTTGAATTAGAATTGCAAGAATCACTATCCTACACAGAGGATTTTAAAGAAGGTGTACGTGCACATTCTGAGAGAAGACGTCCAAAATTTGTCGGGAAATAAAAAAATGCTTGCACAATTCTTTGAAGTTTGATATACTTTTCTAGTCAAATGTTTTGATTATAAAACTTTTTTTGGTAAGGAGGGAAGAGAAATGGACTACCAACAAGTCAATGACTATTTAACATCAATTTTTAACAACGTCCTAGTGATCGAGGAAGTAAGTTTGCGAGGTAGTCGTTTCAAAGATATCTCTATCAAAGAAATGCATACGATTGATGTTATCGGTAAGTATCCAGAAGTGACTCCTAGTCAAGTTTCCAAAGAGTTGATGGTAACACTAGGGACTGTGACAACGAGCTTAAACAATCTGGAGCGAAAAGGATACATTGAACGGATTCGTTCAGATCAGGATCGTCGTGTAGTACATCTACATTTGACAAAGAAAGGTCGCCTTGTACATCGTCTCCATAAACGTTTCCATAAGGCCATGGTCGAAAGAATTATCGAAGGAATGAGCCCTGAGGAAATGGATGTTATGGGTAGAGGGTTGACTAATCTTTATCACTTTTTGGAGGATTTGAAATAATGGCTTTTGCAAAAATAAGCCAGGTCGCTCATTATGCTCCAGAGCAGATTGTCACAAACGAGGACTTAGCTCAGGTCATGGATACGAGTGATGAATGGATTTCAAGTCGGACAGGGATTAAAGAACGTCATATTTCTAAGACAGAATCAACAGGAGATTTAGCGACAGAGGTTGCAAGGCAACTTCTAGAGAAGGCAGGGATTTCTGCTGAAGAGCTAGATTTCATTATTCTGGCTACTATGACACCTGACTCGATGATGCCTTCAACAGCTGCTCGTGTTCAGGCCAAAATCGGCGCTCATAAGGCTTTTGCTTATGATTTAACAGCCGCTTGTAGTGGATTTGTCTTCGCCTTATCAACTGCAGAAAAGTTCATTTCTTCAGGAACATATCGAAAAGGTCTTGTTATCGGTAGTGAGACCATGTCAAAATCTTTGGACTGGTCTGACCGCTCAACAGCTGTCTTGTTTGGAGATGGAGCTGGCGGAGTGCTACTTGAGGCAAGTGATCAAGAACATTTCTTAGCAGAAAGTCTCAATAGCGATGGTTCTCGTGGTGAGTGTCTCACCTATGGAAAGACAGGATTGATTTCACCATTTTCGATTCAAGAAGAACCAGATGTTTTCTTGAAAATGGATGGGAGAGCAGTTTTTGACTTTGCAATTCGAGACGTGGCTAAATCTATTAAACAGACCATCGAAAAAAGTCCAATATCAGCAGATGAACTCGATTATCTCTTGCTTCATCAAGCTAATATTCGAATTTTAGATAAGATGGCTAGAAAAATCGGTGTCGATCGTGACAAACTTCCTGCTAATATGATGAAGTATGGAAATACCAGTGCGGCAAGTATCCCGATTTTACTTTCTGAGTGTGTAGAAGAAGGGCTCATCAATTTAGATGGTAGCCAAAAAATTCTCTTGTCAGGTTTCGGTGGAGGTTTGACATGGGGCACACTTATTGTTACAATTTAGGTAATCATGTGGTGATCACATTGTTATAAAAAAACTATTTATTTTAAAGGAGTCTATCATGGCAGTATTTGAAAAAGTACAAGAAATTATCGTTGAAGAACTTGGAAAAGATGCATCAGAAGTAACACTTGAATCTACTTTTGATGATTTGGATGCAGATTCATTGGACTTGTTCCAAGTAATCTCAGAAATCGAAGACGCTTTTGATATCCAAATCGAAGCTGAAGACAACTTGAAAACAGTTGGCGACTTGGTTGCTTACGTTGAAGAGCAAACAAAATAATTAGAATAAATAAAGAAGGAGTAGGGGAGACCCGCTCCCTCTTGTTTAGGTAATAGTTTGATCGTCAAATTATAATAAGGTCGAACTATTACGTAAGCAAGACTTATGGAGGCAATATGAAAACACGTATCACTGAACTATTAAATATTAAATATCCTATCTTCCAAGGTGGAATGGCCTGGGTGGCAGATGGCGATTTGGCTGGAGCTGTTTCAAAAGCTGGTGGTCTCGGAATCATTGGTGGAGGAAACGCACCTAAAGAAGTTGTTAAAGCTAATATCGATAAGATTAAATCTTTAACAGATAAACCTTTTGGTGTTAACATTATGCTTCTGTCTCCATTTGTAGATGATATTGTTGACCTCGTTATTGAAGAAGGGGTTAAGGTAGTCACAACTGGTGCAGGAAATCCAAGCAAATACATGGAGCGATTCCATGATGCTGGAATTACCGTTATTCCTGTAGTTCCTAGTGTTGCATTGGCGAAACGCATGGAAAAAATCGGTGCAGATGCCGTCATTGCTGAAGGTATGGAAGCCGGCGGACATATTGGTAAATTAACAACTATGACCTTGGTTCGCCAAGTTGCGGCGGCTGTTTCAATTCCTGTAATCGCTGCAGGTGGTATTGCAGACGGCGAGGGAGCTGCAGCTGGATTTATGCTTGGTGCAGAAGCTGTTCAAGTAGGAACTCGTTTTGTAGTTGCTAAAGAATCTAATGCTCATCCAAACTATAAAGCTAAGATTTTAAAAGCCCGTGATATTGATACAACGATTTCAGCACAACATTTTGGACACGCAGTTCGTGCCATCAAAAACCAATTGACTCGTGATTTCGAGCAAGCTGAAAAAGATGCCTTTAAACAAGAAAATCCAGATTTGGAAATCTTTGAGCAAATGGGTGCGGGAGCTCTCGCTAAAGCTGTTGTCCATGGTGATGTGGATGGTGGTTCAGTGATGGCCGGTCAGATTGCAGGTTTGGTTTCTAAAGAAGAAACTGTTGAAGAAATCTTAAAAGATATCTACTACGGTGCAGCTGAAAAGATTCAATCAGAAGCTGCTCGTTGGGCAGGAGTTACAAGAAATGACTAAAACAGCCTTTCTATTTGCAGGTCAAGGAGCTCAATACCTAGGAATGGGTCGCGAGCTCTATGACCAATATGCTATCGTCAAGGAAACAATCGATCAAGCTAGCCAAGTCTTGGGTTATGATCTCCGTGATTTGATTGACAATGATAAAGCAAAGTTAAATCAGACTCGTTACACACAACCAGCTATTTTGGCTACTTCAGTTGCGATTTACCGACTTCTAGAGGAAAAAGGTTACCAGCCTGATATGGTGGCAGGTTTGTCGCTTGGAGAATATTCAGCCCTTGTAGCTAGTGGCGCTTTGAATTTTGAGGATGCAGTGGCACTAGTTGCTAAGCGTGGATCTTATATGGAAGAAGCGGCACCTGCTGGGTCTGGTAAAATGGTAGCCGTACTCAATACTCCAGTTGAAGTTATTGAACAAGCTTGTCAAGATTCTTCTCAATTTGGCGTTGTGACTCCAGCTAACTACAATACTCCAAGCCAGATTGTTATCGGTGGTGAGGTAGCTGCAGTAGATTGTGCAGTTGAACTTTTGCAGGAAGCGGGAGCAAAACGCTTGATTCCTCTAAATGTTTCTGGACCTTTCCATACAGCTTTATTGGAGCCTGCAAGTCAAAAATTAGCACAAGCCCTGACAGCAGTTGAATTTTCTGATTTTGCTTGTCCTCTTGTTGGTAATACAGAAGCAAAGGTCATGGAAAAAGAACGAATTGCAGAACTCTTGACTCGTCAAGTTAAGGAACCTGTTCGTTTTTATGAGAGCATTGCAGTCATGAAAGAAGCGGGAGTCACTCGTTTTATCGAGATTGGTCCTGGAAAAGTCTTGTCAGGATTCGTCAAAAAGATTGATAAAACTGCTCAACTTGCAAATGTTGAAGATCAAGCAAGTTTACAAGCACTCTTAGAAAATTAGATCAAAATAGTAGAAGTTCTGAAAGGAGAAAAATGAAACTAGAACAGAAAAATGTCTTTATTACAGGCTCAAGTCGAGGAATTGGTCTCGCCATTGCTCATAAATTTGCCAGCTTGGGAGCCAACGTTGTCTTGAATAGTCGTGGTGAAATCTCCGAGGAGCTTCTAAACGAGTTTAAACCATATGGTGTGAAGGTACTTGCTATTTCTGGTGACGTCTCAGACTTCACAGATGCAAAACGTATGGTAGACCAAGCCATTGAAGAACTAGGCTCAGTTGACGTCCTAGTGAATAACGCTGGGATCACTCAAGACACCCTCATGCTGAAGATGACAGAAGAAGATTTTGAGAAGGTCTTGAAAGTCAATCTAACGGGAGCCTTCAATATGACGCAAGCAGTCTTAAAGCAGATGATAAAAGCACGTGAAGGTGCCATTATCAATATGTCTAGTGTCGTTGGTTTAATGGGAAATATCGGTCAAGCGAACTACGCTGCTTCTAAGGCTGGTCTAATTGGATTTACCAAATCAGTAGCTCGTGAGGTAGCCAATCGCAATGTGCGTGTCAATGCCATTGCACCAGGAATGATCGAATCTGATATGACTGCAGTTCTATCTGATAAGGTAAAAGATGCTATGTTGGCACAAATTCCGATGAAACAATTTGGCCAAGCTGAGCAAGTCGCAGAGGTCACAGCCTTTCTTGCAAGTCAAGATTATCTAACGGGACAAGTCATTGCAATTGATGGTGGACTAACCATGCAATAAGAGTTAAAATAGAGGTATGAAAATGAAACTAAATCGAGTAGTAGTAACAGGTTATGGATTAACATCTCCAATCGGGAACACACCAGAAGAATTTTGGAACAATCTAAAAGATGGAAACATTGGAATTGGTGAAATCACTAAGTTTGATCACAGCGCTTTTGATGTTCATAATGCAGCAGAAATTAACGATTTTCCGTTTGACAAATACTTTGTAAAAAAGGATACCAATCGTTTCGATGATTATTCTTTATATGCCTTGTATGCAGCTCAAGAAGCGGTGAACAATGCAAATCTTGACGTAGAAGCGCTTGATAAAGATCGCTTTGGTGTCATTGTTGCATCAGGTATCGGTGGAATCAGAGAAATCGAAGATCAAGTCCTTCGACTTCACGAAAAAGGACCAAAACGTGTAAAACCATTGACACTTCCAAAAGCCTTGCCAAATATGGCAGCAGGAAATGTTGCTATGCGCTTTGGTGCAAATGGTATCTGTAAATCTATCAATACAGCTTGTGCTTCATCAAATGATGCTATCGGAGATGCCTTCCGTTCTATCAAGTTTGGTTTCCAAGATATCATGTTGGTTGGTGGTTCAGAATCATCTATTACTCCATTTGCGATTGCAGGTTTCCAAGCCTTAACAGCTCTTTCAACAACAGAAGATCCAACTCGTGCTTCTATTCCATTTGACAAAGACCGTAATGGATTTGTCATGGGTGAAGGATCAGGTATGTTGGTTCTTGAAAGCTTAGAGCACGCAGAAAAACGTGGAGCAACTATCCTTGCCGAAGTTGTTGGTTATGGTAACACTTGTGATGCTTACCACATGACTTCACCACATCCAGAAGGTCAAGGGGCTATTAAAGCTATCAAACTTGCCTTGGATGAAGCTGAGATTACACCAGACCAAGTAGCCTATGTCAATGCCCACGGTACATCAACTCCAGCTAATGAAAAAGGAGAAAGTGGAGCGATTGTAGCGGTTCTTGGTAAGGAAGTACCTGTATCTTCAACCAAGTCATTTACAGGACACTTGCTCGGTGCGGCAGGTGCAGTTGAAGCCATTGCAACAATTGAAGCAATTCGTAACAACTATGTTCCAATGACAGCTGGAACAACAGAATTATCAGACTACATTGAAGCAAACGTAATTTATGGGCAAGGAGTGGAACGTGAAATTCCTTATGCTATCTCAAATACCTTTGGATTTGGTGGACATAATGCAGTTCTTGCTTTCAAACGTTGGGAGAATAAGTAAAGATGAATTTAAATGAAATCAAAGACTTGATGGCACAATTTGACCAGTCAAGCTTGAAAGAATTTTCTTATAAAAATGGAACGGATGAGTTGGTCTTCAGTAAGAATGAAGCAAAACTTGTTGCAGAAACAAGTCCAACACCTCAACCTGTGGTTCCAGCAACTACACCTACAGTTGCACCACAAGTTCCAACTACAACACCAGCTGCAGAAGCAGCTTCAGAATCAAGTGTTACTGAGTCTGTAGCTGAAGGAGACCTTGTAGAAAGTCCACTTGTCGGAGTTGCTTACTTGGCTGCCGGACCTGATAAACCTAATTTTGTTTCAGTTGGTGATACTGTTAAAAAAGGCCAAACCTTGGTTATCATTGAAGCCATGAAGGTCATGAACGAAATTCCAGCACCTAAAGATGGTGTCGTAACAGAAATTCTTGTTGCCAATGAAGAAATGGTTGAGTTCGGGAAAGGCTTGGTACGTATCAAATGATTGATATTCAAGGAATTAAAGAAGCTTTGCCCCACCGCTATCCGATGCTCTTAGTGGATCGTGTCTTGGAAGTCGGTGAAGATACAATCGTTGCTATTAAAAATGTAACGATTAACGAACCTTTCTTCAACGGACACTTTCCAGCCTATCCTGTAATGCCAGGTGTCTTGATCATGGAAGCTTTGGCACAAACAGCAGGTGTCTTGGAATTATCAAAACCTGAAAACAAAGGGAAGCTTGTTTTCTATGCTGGTATGGACAAAGTGAAATTTAAGAAACAAGTTGTTCCTGGTGATCAGCTTGTCATGACAGCAACTTTTGTCAAGCGTCGTGGCACAATCGCCGTAGTAGAAGCGAAGGCAGAAGTAGATGGTAAGCTTGCAGCAAGCGGTACTCTAACCTTTGCTATTGGAAACTAGGGAGGTTTTCCATGTTTCGTAAGATTTTAATTGCCAATCGTGGTGAAATCGCTGTTCGTATTATTCGTGCGGCACGAGAATTAGGAATTGCAACAGTCGCTGTCTATTCGACTGCTGACAAGGAGGCTCTCCACACGCTTTTGGCTGATGAGGCTATCTGTATCGGCCCTGGGAAGGCTACAGAATCTTATCTGAACATCAATGCCATCCTATCAGCTGCAGTCTTGACTGAAGCTGAAGCTATTCACCCTGGATTTGGTTTCTTAAGTGAAAATTCCAAATTTGCAACTATGTGTGAAGAAGTTGGGATCAAATTTATCGGACCATCAGCCCGTGTCATGGATGTCATGGGAGATAAAATTAACGCCCGTGCTCAAATGATTAAGGCAAACGTGCCTGTCATTCCAGGATCAGATGGAGAGGTCCATACAGCAGAAGAGGCTCTTGCTATTGCTGAAAAAATTGGTTATCCAGTTATGTTGAAAGCTTCAGCTGGAGGTGGTGGAAAAGGGATTCGTAAGGTTGAAAAAGCAGAAGATCTTGTGTCAGCCTTTGAAACAGCCTCTAGTGAAGCCAAAGCCAACTTTGGTAATGGAGCTATGTACCTTGAGCGTGTGATTTATCCTGCTCGCCATATTGAAGTACAGATTCTTGCTGACCAAATGGGACATGTTATTCACCTTGGTGAGCGTGACTGTTCGCTTCAACGGAATAACCAAAAGGTTTTAGAAGAAAGTCCTTCGATTGCTATTGGAAAAACCCTTCGTAATGAAATTGGTGCTGCGGCAGTTCGTGCAGCGGAGTCTGTAGGCTACGAAAATGCTGGTACGATTGAATTCCTACTAGATGAAGCAAGTGGCAAATTCTACTTTATGGAGATGAATACGCGTGTCCAAGTGGAACACCCGGTAACCGAATTTGTTTCAGGTGTAGATATTGTCAAGGAACAAATCCGTATCGCAGCGGGTCAATCATTGACTTTGAAACAAGAAGACATTGTTCTAAAAGGACATGCCATTGAGTGCCGTATCAATGCAGAAAACCCAGCCTTTAATTTTGCACCAAGCCCAGGGAAGATTACCAATCTTTATCTACCAAGTGGTGGTGTGGGCTTGCGTGTTGACTCTGCAGTTTATCCTGGTTATAGCATTCCGCCATACTATGATAGTATGATTGCTAAAATTATTGTTCATGGTGAAAATCGATTTGATGCACTCATGAAAATGCAACGAGCTCTTTATGAACTCGAAATTGAAGGGGTTGTCACCAATGCTGATTTTCAGCTCGATTTGATTTCTGATCGTCGAGTGATAGCAGGAGACTACGATACTTCATTCTTGATGGAAACTTTCTTACCACACTATCAAGAAAAAGAATAATATAAAAAGAGTATGAGACTGAAAAGGGGGATGTATGGCTCTATTTAGTAAAAAAGATAAATATATACGAATTAATCCCAATCGTTCACTTAGAGAAAAGCCCCAAGCTAAACCTGAGGTTCCAGACGAACTCTTCTCAAAATGTCCAGGTTGTAAACACACCATTTACCAAAAAGATTTAGGGAGTGAGCGTATTTGTCCTCACTGTGGCTATACCTTCCGTATCTCAGCACAAGAGCGTCTTTCTTTAACCATTGATATGGGAAGCTTCTTAGAGATGTTTACAGGAATTGAGACGCAGGATCCATTGGAATTTCCAGGCTACCAGAAAAAATTAGCCTCTATGCGTGAAAAAACAGGGCTTGATGAGGCTGTTGTTACAGGAACTGCTTTGATCAAGGGGGAAAAGGTAGCCCTCGGAATCATGGACTCCAACTTTATCATGGCGTCTATGGGAACGGTCGTTGGTGAGAAAATCACCCGATTGTTTGAATACGCGACAGCTGAAAAATTACCAGTCGTCTTGTTTACAGCATCTGGTGGAGCACGTATGCAAGAAGGAATCATGAGTTTGATGCAGATGGCTAAAATCTCTGCAGCAGTTAAACGTCATTCCAATGCAGGTCTCTTTTATCTGACTATCCTAACAGATCCAACAACCGGAGGTGTTACAGCTTCCTTTGCCATGGAAGGTGATATTATCTTGGCAGAGCCTCAAAGTTTGGTAGGATTTGCTGGACGTCGTGTCATTGAAAATACCGTAAGGGAAGATTTGCCAGAGGATTTCCAGAAGGCAGAGTTTTTGTTAGAACATGGATTTGTGGATGCGATTGTTAAACGGAGAGAATTGCCAGATATGATTGCTCGATTAGTAAGGTTACATAAGGGGGATTGTTGATGAATATTGCAAAAATCGTCAGAGAAGCACGTGAACAAACCCGCTTAACTGCCTTGGACTTCGCAACAGGAATATTTGATGACTTTGTAGAGCTACATGGTGATCGCTCTTTCCGAGATGATGGTGCTGTTATTGGTGGTATCGGTTCGTTGGGAGACCAGGCAGTAACTGTTGTTGGAATTCAAAAAGGTAAAAGCTTACAGGATAATCTTAACCGTAACTTTGGACAACCTCATCCTGAAGGTTATCGAAAAGCCCTTCGCTTGATGAAGCAGGCTGAAAAATTTGGCCGTCCTATTGTCACTTTTATCAACACTGCGGGTGCCTATCCTGGTGTCGGAGCAGAAGAGCGTGGGCAAGGTGAAGCTATTGCCCGTAACCTCATGGAGATGAGCGATCTTAAGGTGCCGATAATCGCTATTATTATTGGTGAAGGTGGTTCTGGTGGAGCCCTCGCTCTTGCCGTAGCTGACCGTGTCTGGATGTTAGAGAACTCTATCTATGCAGTTCTCAGTCCTGAAGGTTTTGCTTCTATCCTTTGGAAGGATGGCAGTCGTGCCATGGAAGCTGCAGAGTTGATGAAAATTACTTCTTTCGAATTGCTAGATATGAAGATTGTAGATAAGGTTATCTCTGAGGTAGGTCTATCAAGCAAAGATTTAATCAAGCAAGTCAAAGAACAACTCCGAGCAGAACTTGATGAACTTGGTAAACTGCCACTAGATCAACTCATTGAAGATCGTTACCAACGCTTTAGAAAATATTAAAAACATAAAAAAGCTAGAACTATTATAAGTTCTAGCTTTTTTGTTAACCTGGACTCCAAGTTTCGATGGAAGTGTAGTAAAAAAGTGTTTGATAATAGTCAAACACTTTTTCTATAGTTAGTTTTCTTCAGTTACAAACTGGCTGAGCAGTCCGTTGATGAAACGGGCTGATTTTTGATCTGAAAAGCTTTTTGCAAGTTCAATAGCTTCATTCACAGCTACGAGTTGAGGAGTATCAAATGAAGTGATTTCGAAAACTCCCAAACGCAATAAATTCTTTTCAACTAAGGTTAAACGTTCAATCGTCCAACCAGACTTTAAATGCTGAGTGATTTGTTTGTCTAGTTCCTCTTTTTGAGCTTGAACACCAGATACAAGATCGATTAGGAAGCTAGGGAGTTTTACCTCGTCGTCTTCTCGATCATGAGTATAAGCGAAGCGACAAGCTGTTTCAATATCAGAACCATATTCAAGACTCATCAGTGCTTGGAAGGCACATTTTCGTAGTTCGCGTCTAGATTCTAATAATGGACTAGTCATTGAGGAAGTCCTCATCAAACAAATCTTTTAATGCTGGTTTTGGTGTCTTATCTGGTGCAATACCAGCAACGTGAATATTCACAGCATTGAGTTCAACATCAGCCATATTACGAACAGCATCTTTTACAGCTTTTTGAATAGCCATTGCAACCTTAGGAACCTTGACACCATACTCAAGATAGAGATAGATATCAGCTGTTAGCTCTTCTTCAGATTCTTTTAGATAGACACCACGGCCGAGTGAAAGTTTTGAAAGGGTGTCAGATACTGATTTGTTTGAAAAAGAGTGGACACCATCAACTTTAGCTGTAGCGATTGCAATGATTTTTTCAAGTACACGTGGGGCGATAACGATTTCGCCTAATTGTTCTTCAATTCCCATAGAATGACCTCTTTCTAGAGATTAGGCACGAGAAACGTAAGTTCCTTCTGCAGTGTTGATAACGAGTTTTTGTCCTGCTTCGATGAAGTCTGGAACGTTAACGACAAGTCCAGTTTCCATTGTAGCTGGTTTACCAGAACCTGTAACAGTAGCACCTTTAATAGATGGTTGTGTTTCAGCAACTGTCAATTCAACAGTTGTAGGTACTGTTACACCGATGACTTCAGTTCCGTAAAATTGAATTTTAACTTCAGAATTTTCAAGGATGTAAAGCAATTCGTTTTCAACATTTACAACAGGAATTTCGTATTGGTCGTAAGTTTCAGTGTTCATGAAATAAGCTGTTTCATCCATTTTGTACAAGTATTGTGCTGGTACAGTTTCAATAATCGCTTGTTCAAATTTTTCCTCTGGACGGTAGCTAGTTTCAAATGTTGAACCAGTACGGACATCACGCAATTTCATACGCATGATAGTGTTTCCTTTACCTGGTTTGTGGTGGCTAGCTTCCAAAACGCGGATTAATTTTCCGTCAGCTGTTTCAAAGGTCATACCAGCCTTTAATTTACTTGCTTCGATCATGTTTTTACCTCTTTAATAAAATAGTTTACTCTTTATTGTATCATAATAGCCCAGAATTCTCAAATGTCAGAGAAGATGACCTAGTTGACGGGTACAATATCCCCATTTTCATTTCTGGTTACCAAGACATACTTACCATCTACTTCGATGTAAAAGTTTTTATTTGCAGTTTGTTCTGAATTGGTTGATTGTTCAGGTTTAGTGGTTTCTTCTGCAGGACTTGTTACTTCTTGATGAGTAGGTTCCACTGAGTTACTTGCTTGTTCGGGGCTAATAGTCTGTTCAGGATTAACAGATTGTACTGGGCTAGCAACTTGTTCAGGATTTGCAGTTTGTACCGGAGTAAATGCTTGGTTTGGATCAGCGGGTTGTACTGGGGGAACGGTTTGATTTGGGCTAGTAGGTTGAGCTTGTTGGGTGAGTTGGCCACCGAGAGTTTGACCGAGATTCATACCCATAAACATGTTCATACCATTGCCATTACCTTCGTTATTGGCTGCCGCAATGAGAGCTTCGTTACGAGCACGACGTTCTTCAATTTCGATGGTATTGTATTTCATAGCAACGAGTTCGCTATCAAGTTTACGAACAAGTTCCAAGCTTTCTTGGTCGTAGCTCAAATCCTCAAGAAGGATATTGGTTGCTTCAATACCGTAAAGACTAGTCCATACCTTGTTGACTTCTTGTTTAGCGATTTCATTGAAGGTATCCTGATTAGCATTTAGGCTATAGATATCAACTCGGTACTCATTGGTAAATTTGGAAATTGCGATAGCAATTTTAGGAGAGATATTTTGTCGAAGAGTTCCTTGAGCAATATCTTGGAGTGTAAATGGTTTATGTTCTTCAATTTGTTGACTGATCGAGCTAACGTAGAAAAGGACTGGATCAGAAATCTTGATATCAAACAAACCATAGAAACGGATATTGAGCAATTGTTGGTAACGTTCACTGAAGTATTCTACAGCGTTTTGGGTACCAAATTTATTACCCGCAATCGGTTGGATACGGACAAAGATGATTTCTTGTTGAGTTACGACTTGACCAGCGAATGAGAAGCGGTGCTTGAAGTTTTCCCAAGTTCCTCTTATTCCGCCTTTTTCTAGAAGCCAAGCGTTGTCGCCAGAGCGCCATTCATGGCTACCAGCTTCTAAAACATCACCAAGGAAAGTACCGTTATTTACAAGGATAGCAACATACCCTTGTGGCACAATTACGACAGAGCCATCTGTTAAAAGTCCTGTATGTTGATTACTTTGTCTAGAAACTCCGTCAGGGTCTTTTGTAAGAAGAGTTCCCTTAACAGCTAATGCATCTGATGATACGTGGTCTGGAAGCACAACGGCTTCCTTAAATTTACTGTCATTAAGACTATTAATTCCAGCAGATTTGGCAACATCAACAACTCCCTTAATTTGCTCTTTGGCCATACGAATAAATCCCATAATTTCCTCCTAATTATATAATTCGTCTTCATCCACAACGTCATAGGTGTCAAGAACCCATTGGTTTGGACTACGGGTGATATCAGATCCGCAATAGTCACATTTGCTGATTGCTGATATTTTCAGTGGAGCGCCACAGTTTGGACAGCGGTCGCTAACGGCTTCATCTTGAACAGAACTTTCAGTTTGACTGCCATGTTTACGGATGAAGTTCATTTGATAAACTGTAAATAGATCTTTTTGAGGGTCTCCCTCAATAACCTTACGAGTCTTGTCTTCGATGACATAATCTCTCAAGGTAGATGATAAGATAACAACTAAAGTATCGTTTCCATCTGGATTACTATTGAAATCTTTGATTCTAACATTTTCAACACAAACTCGTTCTAAGACATTGGTTGTTTGGGATTGGATATGTTCTTCTAGTTGAGAACTGTGTTGAGAATAGAGACTGGCGCTTTCAAGAGAACGCACCAAGTTCCAATCTTTCTTAGTCCAGGCTGCCTGTAACTGGATGTAGACTTCTTTAACCCATGAAGTGAAAGCAGAGGCATCAAAGTTTGGATCGTAATATCTGAGTCGGTCGATAGCTTGGTTATTATTTTCAACTCTACGATGGCTAATTGGCTCTGGTTCGTAGCTAGTAGTATGTCTTCTATACGGTGTTTCAGATGGAGTGTTCTGATCGTTAAGGTACTTGATGAGCATGAAGAGTAGGAAAGCCCCGACACCAAACATGATAAGAATAGTCATCCCGGTACCTAAAGATCCACCTGAACTTGAGTAACTACCGCCAGAACGATAGCTGCTTCTAGAAGAAGAGCTACCACTTGAACGACTAGAACTACTACTTCGTGAACTACTGCGGCTAGAACTACTACTTCGTGAACTGCTGCGGCTAGAACTACCACTTCGAGAATGTCCAACACCCGCATCGATTGATTGAAGAGGTGTCACAAAGAGAAGAAGCAAGAAAGTAGCGATAAGAGTATATAACTTTTTCATATGTCTCCTAACTATGTGAGTACAGAGTGCAAGGCAGCAAGCTAGAATTTTATATCAGCTTGTGACAGTTATATTTAGATTTATTGATTAATCATTTTTCAACTTAGACAATTCTTGGGAAAGTAGTTTGAGGGCTACTTGTGGGTTGGCTTGTCCTTTAGTTGCTTTCATGAGGAAACCAGTAAAGGCCTTGTCTGCATTCCGTTTGCCTGACTTGAAGTCTGCGACAGCAGCTTCGTTATCGGCAAAGACTTGATGGATGATTGGAATCAAGATATCTGGATCTGAAATTTGAACTAAACCGGCTTTTTCAACGTATTCACGAGCACCTCCACCATTTTTAGCAAGGTGAACGAAAACTTTCTTAGCAATCTTAGATGAAATAGTTCCATCTTCGATGATGGCAATCATTTCAACCAAGTTTTCTGGAGTCAACTCGATTTGTTCCAGTGTCTTACCTTCAGCGTTCAAGAACTGAGCGACTTCACCTTGGAGCCAGTTAGAGACTTGCTTAGCGTCACCGCCAAGGGCAACAGCTTTCTCAAAGAAATCGGAAGTGACTTTATTTGCAGTCAACTGACTAGCATCGTAGTCTGATAAGCCAAGTTGAGAAACGTAACGAGCACGGCGCTCTTTTGGAAACTCTGGCAACTCAGTGCGCATTTCCTCAATCCATTCATCTGAGATTTCAAAGAGTGGTAGATCTGGTTCTGGGAAGTAGCGGTAGTCTGCAGCACCTTCCTTAACACGCATGAGGATAGTTGCTTTATTAGCTTCGTCGTAACGACGTGTTTCTTGGCGAATTTGACCACCTGAGCGAAGGATTTCAGCCTGACGTTGCACTTCGTATTCAAGACCCTTACGCACGTTTGAGAAGGAGTTGAGGTTTTTCAACTCAGTCTTGGTACCGAATTTCTCTTGACCATAAGGACGAAGAGAGATATTGGCATCCACACGCATAGACCCTTCCTCCATCTTAACATCAGAAATACCAGCGTACTGGATCACTTCCTTAAGAGCTGTTAGATAAGCGTAGGCTTCTTCTGGTGAACGCATGTCGGCTTCAGATACGATCTCAATCAACGGCACTCCTTGACGGTTGAGGTCAACATAAGAGTAGCCATCTGTACCGTGAGTGTTCTTACCGGCATCTTCTTCCAAGTGGGCACGTTCGATACCGATTTTCTTAGTTGTACCGTCCTCAAGTTCTACTTCAATCCAACCGTTGTAACCGATTGGCTCATCAAATTGAGAAATTTGATAGGCTTTAGGATTATCTGGATAGAAGTAGTTCTTACGGTCAAAGTGCATCTTTTTGTGGATGTCCATGTTGAGGGCAAGAGCGGCCTTGATACCGGCATCAACAACACCTTTATTGAGAACAGGTAGTACCCCAGGGAAAGACCAGTCAATCACGTTGGTGTTGGCATTTTGGTCATTTCCAAAGTGGGCAGAAGTAGGTGAGAAGATTTTTGAATTGGTGTTGAGTTCTACGTGGACTTCAAGTCCAATGACTGTTTCAAAGTTCATTAGTTATCACCTCCAAAAATCACGGGTTGTTGTTTGTGGTAGTCTGTTGTTGCTTCAAAAGCAGCAGCAACTTGGTAAATGGTCTCTTCAGAGTATTTTGGACCAATCAATTGCAAACCTACTGGTAGACCTTGAGCAAATCCTGCAGGAATTGAAATCCCTGGGAGACCTGCCAAGTTGACTGGAATGGTCAAGAGGTCCGCCAAGTACATGGCAACTGGATCGTGGTTGAGCGAATCCAAGTCAAAGGCCACACTTGGCGCTGTTGGACCAAGGATGAGGTCATAATCTGCAAATACTTTTTCGAAATCTTGGATAATAAGGGTACGAACTTGACCAGCTTTCTTGTAGTAGGCATCGTAGTAACCTGATGAAAGACTGAAAGTACCAAGCATGATACGACGTTTGACCTCATCACCAAATCCTTGGCTACGAGTGTTAACGTAAATCTCATCCAAGTTCTTAGCATCTTCAGCACGGAAACCATAGCGGATACCGTCAAATCGTTGCAAGTTTGATGAAGCTTCAGATGAAGCAATGATGTAGTAAACTGCAACACCGTATTTAGAGTGTGGAAGGCTAACTTCTTCTACAACTGCACCTAGTTTTTCAAAGTGTTTGGCTGCGTTGAGGATGGTTTCTTTAACTTCTGGATCAATCCCTTCACCAAGGTATTCCTTAGGAAGGGCAATCTTCATTCCCTTGATGTCTTGGTCGATTTTTGAAGTAAAGTCAGCAATGCGGACAGGAGCAGAAGTAGAGTCTTTGGCATCTTCGCTAGCAATCGCATTGAGCAATAGGGCGTTTTCCTTAACGGTTGGAGCAAAAGGACCAATCTGGTCTAGCGAGCTACCAAAGGCAATCAGACCAAAACGTGAAACTGTTCCGTAGGTTGGTTTGAGACCAACGATCCCGTTAAAGGCAGCCGGTTGGCGGATAGAACCACCAGTATCAGACCCAAGTGACAAGCGGACTTGTCCTGAAGCTACAGAAGCAGCAGAACCGCTAGATGAACCACCGGGAACCTTGCTGTGGTCCCAAGCATTTTTAGTTGCACCGTAGTATGATGTTTCACCAGAACCACCCATGGCAAACTCGTCCATATTAGTTTTTCCGACAACAATCATGCCCTTAGATTTTGCATTGGCAACTGCTGTTGCATCAAAGATTGGCTCGTAGTTATAAAGCATTTTTGACGCTGCAGTTGTCAGAATGCCGTCTGTAGAGATATTATCCTTAACAGCTAGTGGAATTCCTGAAAGGACATTGTCAGCATCGATTCCAGCCTCGTCAATAGCTTTAGCTTGAGCAAGGGCTTGGTCTTCAGCAATCGTAACGAAGGCATTGATTGCCTTTTCACGCGCTTTGATATCTTCAAGAGTCGCTTGGGTTAGTTCCGTTGCAGAAATTTCCTTAGATACAAGGAGGTTGTGCAACTCTTCAATCGTTTTATTGTTAAAAGTCATTAGGCATCTCCTCCGTCATCTAGGATAGCTGGTACCTTGATATAGTAGTTTTCTTTTTCAGGTACATTTTTAAACAAGCGGTCACGGTCAGTCCCTTTTTCAGCAACATCCGGTCGCAATACTGTCTTACAATCAGCCATGGTAGTCGTTGGTTCAACACCAGTTGTATCAACTTCACTGAGCAACTCAACCATATCAACAATTTTAGACAAGGTTGTCGCAAACTCAGCTGTTTCATTTTCAGTGAATTTTAATTTAGAAAGATTGGCAACGTGAGTCACCTCTTCTTGCGTAATTTTCATCTTTTATCCTTTCGTGAAATGATGATTCTTTATCTGTTCTATTTTACCATATTTTCCTATAAATAAGGCAAGTCAAACTGAAAAGAAATAGAAATTGAAAAATACTTTTTAATTCGATATAATTGAGGAAACTAGAAGAAATAACAACAGTCGTACTTAGTTGGTAAAAAGAATGTATCATTAACCCAACTAGAACACGTTAAGGATGGCACATGAAGCTTTGGGAGTTACTTTTTACCAGTAAACAGACAGTCCCTCCTCATTTGGGAGCATTCTACTTTTTACTACCTACTTCTTTGGTAATCATAGCTTTTTTATCGATTCGCTATGCAAGCTCTAAACGTTACCGAGAATTTTGGTATTGGGGACAATTGATTCAGTTGCTCATTATCAACGCTTGGTATATTGCTGCACGCCTGCCCCTATCTGAGGCTCTCCCTTTTTACCATAGTCGCATGGCTATGTGGATTATTCTTTTTGCCCCTAATAAGACCTTTTTCAAGCAATATTTTGCCTTAGTGGGAGTTTTTGGTTCTATCATGGCCTTGGTTTATCCAGTCTTTTATCCTTTTCCCTTCCCTCATGTTTCGTCTGTGAACAATGTTTTCGGACATTGGGCCCTCTTGGCTAACTGCTTGATTTATCTTGTTAGATATTATAAAGTTGAAAAAGGGGATACTTGGAAAATATGCCAGATGACTTTTGGGCTCAATGCCATTATCTTTCTAGCCAACCTCTTGACAGGAGGAAATTATGGCTTTATGAGTAAACCCCCTGTGATTGGGGATCATGGCGCTTTGGTTAACTATCTCATAGTGACCAGTATGATGACAGGAGTTATCATACTCATCAATCAACTTGTTAAATACAAACATAAGAAAAGTTAATGTACAACTGAATTCGTTGCCTTAAGGAGATTTTATGCATCATTTTATCACAAGAACCCAAACCACACCGCCTCCCATTTCCATTTTTTGGTATGGAGTCATGATAGGCCTTCTTGCTTTGTCTATTTATGCTTCTCTTACTTACTACAAAAATCCCAAATTTGTTCGATTGTTTAAGTGGATTCAAATAGCGCAACTGCTAGCTCTTTATACTTGGTATATTGGTTTTAGCATTCCATTTTCAAATAGTCTGCCTCTTTACCATTGTCGTTTAGCTATGTTCGCGGTTGTTTTCTTACCAGATAAATGGAAAACTAAGCAGTATTTTGCCCTTATGGGAGCCAGTGGAGCAGTATTTGCCTTGGGCTACCCTGTTTTTGATCCCTATGACTTCCCGCATATTACCAGTTTTTCTTTTCTCATTGGTCATTATGCCCTTTTGGTCAATTCCCTGGTCTATCTCATGAATCACTACGATAAGACCTTGCTGAAAAAGTATCGCATTATTGCCTATACTTTCATTCTCAACCTTTTCCTAGTCGGAGTTAATCATGTAACTGGTGGGAATTACGGGCTCTTGAATACTACACCGTTTATTCCAGATGCCCCTATTTGGATCAAGTATCTTTTGGTTTCAATCATTCTTTCTTCAGCCTTGGTGCTATTTGATATTTTGTTTAAGAAACGCTGGGAAAAACAATTAAATTTTAACAAAAAACAAATCAACTCATAATTTACACTCCTGTCAAGATAATTTGACAGGATTTTTGGTTATTTTTTGCGATGTAAAAAAATTTTGCTAGATTTTAGACAGGAAAAGAGTAAAATGTAGATATAAAAACAAGGAGAAAAGTGATGGAAATTGGAAAAAAATTAAAAGAAGCTCGACAAATGTGTAGCATGACACAGGAAAGTGTTGCAGAGAAATTAAATGTATCGAGACAGACTATTTCAAATTGGGAAACAGAAAAATTTTATCCGGATATTTTATATGTTTTACAACTAAGCGACTTGTACCAAGTTAGCTTGGATGAATTGTTGAAAGGAGATGAGAGCATGATTCAGCATTTGGAAGATTCAACCAATACGGTTAAGAGTAATCGCAAGATTTTACTAGCTTTTTTATGTAACATTTGCTTGCTATTTCTCTTCTTTATTTTTATTATTCCAATATCGAAAAGTTACCTGCTAACCTTGTTAGCTGTAACACTTGTCATTAGTACAACAGGCTATATCTTAGTGCAGATTATTAGTAAAATATAGGAGGTTTATCATGACTTGGTATGTATTGACTTTGATTTGTTTACTTGTAGTGACAAATGGGATGTTTGTTTATCAATTGTTTAAATTGATTGAATTAGATGCTTCGATTCGTGGGATGAGACACCCTAAATTCTGGGGGCTATTAACAGCAGGTGGACAAAGAGGTGAAGGGTTATTGCTCTATCTATTGATGCGGAATAAAGCTATTTATTCAATGGAAATTGAAGAACAAGAAGAACTGGAAAATAGAAAAAAACGCCTACTTTATTTATTGATTTTGAACATCATTTTCGCAATTTTTCTTTTCAGTAGCTTTATTGTTAATATATAATAAAATACATTCAAATAAAAAGATAGAATCGCTCGAATAGAGCGATTTTTTATTCTTTAGATATTTGAAAAAAAAGGCTAAATCCGATATAATGGAGTGTTGAAAGGAATGTTAGGGTCCGATGTAATAAAGAGTGATTATAAATTGAAATAATTAAAAAAGTAGAAAGAAAGAGAACTTATGAGTATTCAAGAAGAAATTAAAAAACGCCGTACCTTTGCCATCATCTCCCACCCAGACGCGGGGAAAACGACGATTACAGAGCAGTTGCTCTACTTTGGGGGAGAGATTAGAGAAGCTGGTACCGTAAAAGGGAAGAAAACAGGAAACTTTGCTAAATCCGACTGGATGGATATCGAGAAACAACGTGGGATTTCGGTAACCTCATCTGTCATGCAGTTTGACTACGATGGTAAACGTGTCAATATTCTAGATACACCAGGGCACGAGGACTTCTCAGAAGATACTTACCGTACCTTGATGGCGGTAGACGCTGCCGTCATGGTTGTGGACTCAGCCAAGGGTATCGAGGCCCAAACCAAGAAATTGTTTGAGGTTGTCAAACACCGTGGTATTCCAGTCTTCACTTTTATGAATAAGCTGGACCGTGACGGTCGAGAGCCGCTGGACCTCTTGCAAGAATTGGAAGAAGTATTGGGCATTGCAAGTTATCCAATGAACTGGCCAATCGGGATGGGGAAAGCCTTTGAAGGACTCTATGACCTTTATAACCAACGCTTGGAACTCTACAAAGGGGATGAACGCTTTGCCAGTCTAGAAGATGGAGACAAGCTCTTTGCTAGCAACCCATTCTACGAACAAGTGAAAGAGGATATCGAACTCTTGCAAGAAGCTGGAAATGAATTTTCAGAAGAAGCTATTTTAGCTGGTGGATTAACTCCAGTATTCTTCGGTTCAGCTCTTACTAACTTTGGGGTACAGACTTTCCTTGAGACTTTCCTCAAATTTGCTCCGGAGCCACATGGCCACAAGAAGACAGACGGTGAACTTGTCGATCCTTATGATAAGGATTTCTCAGGCTTTGTCTTTAAAATCCAAGCCAACATGGATCCTCGTCACCGTGACCGCATCGCCTTTGTCCGTATCGTCTCTGGTGAATTCGAGCGTGGTATGAGTGTTAATCTCCCTCGTACCGGTAAGGGAGCTAAACTCTCTAATGTTACTCAGTTTATGGCGGAAAGTCGAGAGAATGTCACTAATGCCGTAGCAGGAGATATCATCGGGGTTTACGATACTGGTACTTATCAGGTGGGAGATACTTTGACAGTTGGCAAAAACAAATTCGAATTTGAACCACTGCCAACCTTTACCCCTGAAATCTTCATGAAGGTATCTGCTAAGAACGTCATGAAGCAAAAATCCTTCCACAAGGGAATCGAGCAATTAGTACAAGAAGGAGCTATTCAGCTCTATACCAACTACCAAACAGGTGAATACATGCTAGGTGCCGTTGGTCAATTGCAGTTTGAAGTCTTCAAGCACCGGATGGAAAATGAGTACAATGCAGAAGTGGTTATGAGTCCAATGGGTAAAAAGACCGTTCGCTGGATCAAACCAGAAGACTTAGATGAGCGCATGTCTTCAAGTCGAAATATCTTGGCGAAGGATCGCTTTGACCAGCCTGTCTTCCTCTTTGAAAACGACTTTGCCCTCCGCTGGTTTGCGGACAAGTATCCAGATGTGGAGTTGGAAGAAAAAATGTGATTCAGTACCAACAATTGGAACTAAAGTTCCTAATTGTTGGACGCTAGCCGCTATTTTGCGGTCTAGCTAACTGCCTCACTAACTGAGTTTTACAAATGGAATCGATTTATAAAACTCAGTGTCGTAATCTAATAAACGGCAACCACTATGGCAGTTTACCTAAACGATTCACTAGGCAAAACCCACGAATAGTATTGATTCGTGGGTTTTACCGTCGTAACAGAAAGGAAGTGGTCTAGCTTACTGTCGCTATCTCCGTGTTGCAACTTCTCACACCTAATTCGTGTTTCGATCTTAAATAGACAAAAAAGACTAGAAATTAAATAGATTTCTAGTCTTTTTATTAGTAGTGGTACACCTTCAGTTAGTGAATAACATCTATACCAACAACCTTGATAAGAATTGTCAGAAGGATAAGCATGAGTATGCTCATTCCATTAATTACTAAATGGAGGAAAATAGACATTTCTAGACGTTTGGTGCGATATGCAGTCCAAGTTAGGACGGCAGACATCCAGCCGTAGATCAAGAAAGAAGGTGGATTTGTTGGGATATGGGCCATTGTAAAGAGGAGCCAACCAAAAATGTAACCAATTTTTTCATATCCTTCAAAAAGTTTAGTAGGTATAATACCACGGCAGATAATTTCCTCGCAAATAGGAGCTACCAAGACAACTACGAAAAAGCTTGAAATGATGGAAGTTTCTGACATGAGGCTATTAATAGTTTCTTGATTTGAAGTAGTTGTTTGATTTAGAAGTCTTAGCCAAATTCCACCAACCATATTTACAGCGATAATGGCTGCATAGCTGAGTGCGATTCGAGGGGCATCATTAATGCTAAAGAGTTTCGATTTTAGATTTAAGAGTTTGCTTTTGTGAGCACCATATAAAAAGAGTGTAACAACAGTAGTAGAGACAATCCCTACTATTAAAGATGCCCAAATAGATTCCAGTTGAGTTCTTTGTAGCAATACCCAAGTCAAAATAGGAACTTGAGATAGAAACATTGCTACAAAAAAGATTCCTAACCAAAGCAGTCTTTTACGATAATCTTTAAAAAAATTCATCCAAATATCTCCTAAAAAATTTATTTCATTATAGCATACTTTGGATAGGAATTCTATAAACTACCAAAACATGAGTGTAGAGACAATTAGTAAGATATTTCGTATTAAATGACTGTAGAAGGATAAATCGTGTCTTAATTTTTTGGGGAATAAAAAGCTGAGAAAGCTAACTCCTAATAGGATATAAAAGCTGACAGAAAGTATAGTTCTAGGATTATGCAGAAAAAATAAACTAAAGATCATTAGACTAATTAGTTTTCTTGTCTTATTATGAGTTGGTAAGTTCTTCCATTTCTTGAGCGGTAAAAAAGTTGCAATATCTATTCCAAGCAAGAAAAAGAAAGAGACAAGCATCAAATCCACCACTTCTTTTTGAAGCAGAGTGCTACTACTGGGATTATCAAATAGGATAAGGCTGACTCCCGCCACATTAATGACAATCATAGTGCTATATAATAAAAAGAAAGAACGGCTGCGATTTCGTAGCTGACTATTGACAGGATCATGGCCCGAAAGATAGTGGATAAAAGTACACATAGCAGCTAATGCCAGTAAGAATAGCAACAAGTAAAAGTATGATTGTTTTAGAGTTAGAGAAATTCCAGACCAAAATACACAGCTGCAGAGTCCAAGATATGCTACGGATCCCAATAAGAGAAACTGGATTGATTTTCTAATTTTTTTCATAAATAAACCCCTACGTTTTTTTAACATTATAACGAAAAGGTTTCACAAAAAAACTACTCTTTCTCAAGTGTCCTTTTTTGTCTCTCAACTGTCTTTTTCTATTTTTAGATAAAAAAACACACCCTGCAGCTATTTCGTGCAAGATGTGATTTTTGTTAATAAAATTTCTAACGTTTAGACCAGGTTCGCTTCATAAAGAGTAATATGATAGGATAAATTTCAAGACGTCCTGCAATCATTGTAAAGGATAGGAGGAGTTTTGAAAATGGACTAAATATTGAGAAACTTGAAGTCGTTCCTAAAATTGGACCGATATTGTTAAAACAACTGAAAACAGCACTCGTAACAACCATTAAATTGTTAGTATCTAAACTGACGATGAAGATCAGACTGAGTAGAATCATGATGTAAACTACAAAATACTTCAAAATCTTGTGTTGGGTATCCTTGTCGATGACCGTTTTATTAACATGAAGAGTTAAGACACGGTGAGGGGATATAGTAGACAAGAATTGGTTTTTTGCAATTTTAGCGAGGATGACTCCACGGATAACCTTGAGACCCCCAGCAGTAGATCCAGCAGAACCACCAATTGCCATTAACATTAGTAGGATGTATTGAGAAAACAAAGGCCAGTTCGTGATGTCTCCATAACCAAAACCAGTAGTGGTAATGATATTAGAAACTTGGAAGAAGGCCATCTCAAAACTTTGTGAAACGCTACTATAAAGGTGCAGTGTGTTGAGTGTGATTAAGCCGGTAGATATAGCAACAATCAAGAGATAAGCTCGAAGTTCCTCATCGAAAAAGAATTCCTTAAATCGACGAAGCATGAGATAGTAGTAGAGGTTGAAATTGACACCGAACATCAAAACCCCAATACTTGTCAAATAAGTGATGAGAGAACTATGATAGTGGGCAATACCATCGTTATAAACAGTGAATCCCCCAGTTCCAGCTGTTCCCATAGCGATAACAAAACTATCGTAGAGAGGCATCCCTGCAATGTAATAAATAACTACAAAGAGGGCGAACATGGCTAAGTAGAGGATGTAGAGGATTTGGGCTGTATTTTTTAATTTTGATACAACCTTACCAAATACTGGTCCAGGAACCTCAGCCTTCATAACCTCTAAATGACTGTTTTTTGCATTGTCCATAATAGCGAGGGCGAAAACCAGCACCCCCATCCCTCCAATGAGGTGGGTAAAACTCCGCCAAAATAGAAGTGAACGGCTTAAGACCGATACGTCATTTAGGATGGTTGCACCCGTTGTTGTGAAACCAGAACTAACTTCGAAGAAGGCATCTATCATATTGGGGATTTGTCCTGAAAAGACAAAGGGAAGGGCGCCAAAGAAAGACCAGAGAATCCAACATAGAGCAACGATCAAGACCCCTTCTTTTGCATAAATTCGTTGTTTTTTTGGCTTTTTAATGATGCCTAGAAGACCCAGGACGACAAGAATACCAATGGTAGAGAAAAGTGCTGTAAACACTTGGCTAGATTCTCGATAGTAAAGAGCGATACTGACTGGTACCAAGAGAAGGGCAGCCTCGATTAAGAGTAGCTTTGCAAGAAGAAAGCGTACCATACTTCTATTCATAGCTTACCTCTCTAACAAATCATAAATCTTGGTGATGTTTGATAGCAAAGTGATGACCACTAGCTTATCACCGACTTGGAGCGTATCTTCTCCAGTTGGGAAGATTGTTTTTCCGTTCCGGATAATGGCGGCAATCAAGACATCTTTTTTGAGCTTCAGTTGAGACAAGGGTTTGCCTGTCATCTTGTTTGCTTCCTTAATTAAGAACTGAAGGGTTTCTATCTGGCCATTTGCAAGGTGGTGCATAGCTTGAAGGTCAGAATATTGTGCATTTACACGACCATGGATAAAGTGCATGATAGTGTCAACAGCGATTGTCTTAGGCGTGATGATGCTTGAGAAATCCGTCGCGTGGATAATTTCTAAGAGACTAGTACGGTTAACTTTGGTAATGTTTTTTTGAACGCCAATATTATCCAAGAACATAGATGTAATGATGTTTTCCTCGTCGACTCCAGTCAGAGTGGCAACAGCATCGTAGTTCTGAGCACTTTCTTCTAAGAGCGTGTCTTTAGTTGTTCCATCCCCTTGAACGATATAGAGTTTAGGGAATTTTTCACTAAAGAAGGCAGCTCTTTCTTGGTTGACCTCGATTACTTTTGTGTCGATTCGACTGTCTTTTAAAATACCTAGTAGGTAGTATGCAATCTTACCAGCCCCAATGATAAGCAAGCTCTTAACAACTCTGGACTTGAGATAATTGTGGAAGAGCATCATATCGACACGATGTCCTGTTACAAAGATGCGGTCTTTATCTTCTAAAACAACATCTCCGCTAGGAATCATCAGTTTATGATCACGTTCGATGGCACAGACGATAACATTATCGAACTTTTTACGAAAATCAGCAATGGACATCTGACAAATATTGCTATCTTCTCGAACGACGAATTCCATCAGGCTAACCAAGCCACCCACGAAACGTTCAACGGATAGAGCGTTCGGGAAGTCAATGATATTTGCAATGGCACGAGCAGCTAGGAGTTCTGGATTGACAATGAGTGAAAATCCGAGAATATTTTTTTCTTTAAAGTAAGGATTAGAATATTCAGGATTACGAACACGAACGATGGTTTCTTTGGCTCCCATTTTTTTAGCGAGAACGGCTGAAACCATGTTAACTTCATCATACTGTGTCATGGCGATGAAAATATCGCAGTCTTGAACATTGGCTGCCTCTAACATAGCAAAGTCAGCACCGTTTCCTGCGATACCGATAATATCAAAGCGACTTGTCATGTAATTTAAAACAGTTTCGTTCTGTTCAATCAAGACAACGTCATGGTTGTCAGCAACAAGCGAACGACAAAGGGCAGAACCGACTTTTCCCCCTCCGACAAGAATAATTTTCATAGTTAAATAACCTACTTTTTCATTATGTCTCTATCATACCTTTTTTTTGTAAAAATTGCACTAAACAACCGATTGATTTCCTCTTATGAGGAATCGGATTAACATCCAAAGTTAAATAAATATTCTATTAAGGAAGAGTACATATTGACCAAATTTTTAACACAAGCTAAATCCATGATAAAAGTGGCTCAGTGGAGCTTGTAGAACTTTTGTAAATATGTTTGCAAAAAAATGAAAAAATCAAGACATTTCTATTGACAATCAGGCTGAAAGTGATATACTAGAAAAGTAGTTTCGCTGATTTACTTCAAACCTGTTGTGAGGTAAGTTAACGATACCTTAACCACGCTGTTTGCTGAGCTTGACTCCGGGCAGTGTGGCTATTTTTTTGCACTAGTGAGAGGAAGCATGGCATGGTTAATCATATTGTATTGTTTGAACCACAAATTCCACAAAATACGGGAAATATTGCACGTACCTGTGCAGCGACGAATGCGCCCCTTCATATTATCAAACCGATGGGCTTTCCTATTGACGATCGTAAAATGAAGCGAGCTGGGCTGGACTATTGGGACAAACTTGATATTTATTTCTATGATAGTCTAGATGAATTTATGGGAAAAATGAATGGACAACTCTACTTGATTTCCAAGTTTGCAGAAAAGGTCTATTCAGATGCTGATTTTACTATTGAAGGAAATCATTATTTTCTCTTTGGTCGTGAAGATAAGGGCTTGCCTGAGGCATTTATGCGTGAACATCCTGAAAAAGCTCTCAGAATTCCTATGAATGATGAACATGTTCGTAGTCTCAATGTTTCGAATACTGTTTGTATGATCGTATACGAAGCTCTACGTCAACAGAATTTTGCTGGTTTAGACTTGGTTCATATCTATGAGACTGACAAGTTGAAATAATCATGAAAGCGAATACTTAATGCTTGCACTTGCAAGCATTTTTTGTTATGATAAAAGGGTCTTCAGGGCTGGGTGTAATTCCCGACCGGCGGTGACTTTAACTAGCTATTTCGGCTTACTCGTCGTTGTCTTGTCTCGATATACTTTAGTATTATTTTCGACTGCAACGCCTAGATTAATCCCAAATATCTTAGTTAAAGAAGTCCGCGAGCGCGAGCTGATGTGGTGAGATTCCACAACCGACAGTATAGTCTGGATGGGAGAAGACGAAAGAATGATTTTATCTATTCCACTTAAATATATAGGAAGTTCTTTTGGTGTTTTGACCAATAGATTGTTTTTGATATAGTTGAGTGGATAGATAGAGTGGGACTTTCCAACTTCTTCTGATTTTATAGAAAATTGGAGGAACCTGTTATGACAAACACACGTCGACTTTCGACCATTGCAATTTTATCAGCACTTTCATTTGTGTTGATGTACTTTGACTTTCCACTCTTGCCTGCGGCGTCCTTTTTAAGAGTTGAGTTCAGTATCTTACCAGTTTTAGTAGGTTTGATTGTGCTTGATTTACCCGCAGCTTTTGTGATAATTTTACTTCGTTCCTTGCTTAAGTTGATTTTAAACAATCAAGGAGTCAGCACCTATATCGGTTTGCCGATGAATATTGTGGCTTTAGGAGTTTTTGTTCTTGCATTTGGTTTGATTTGGAAAAAAGATCGAACACCAATTCGTTTCGCTTTAGCTTCCCTAGCTGGTACAATTGGTTTGACCTTGGCTATGCTAGTTCTTAACTATGTGTATGCAGTTCCATTATATTCTAAATTTGCTAATTTTGATATTGAGAAAATTCTAGGACTAAGCAACTATCTGTTGACAATGGTTTTACCTTTTAACTTAATTGAAGGTGTTATCTTTGCACTAGCATTTTGGTTGATTTATGTCTTCTTAAAGGTAACTTTAAAACGTTATGAAAGATAAACAAACATATTTAACAAAGGGCTCTTTTGCCCTTTTACTATTTGTAATTCTGGGTTATGTCGTTAAGTTTTATCCAGAGCAACTGGTAACATTGGACTCCTCGGTTCAAACAGCTATTCGAGGTGATTTACCCGAGACCTTAACTTTGATTTTTCGTGGAATTACACGTCTGATTGATTTACCTATTGTCATTAGTTGGGCTATTATTTTGATTGCTATCTTTTACCTGAAAAAGTGGAAAACTGAGAGCCTATTGGTAGCTGGGAATCTTGGTCTGGCTGGTATTTTAATTGTGTCTTTAAAACACCTGTATCAACGTCCACGACCAGATATTTTACACTTAGTGGAGGAGAAAGGATTTTCTTTCCCAAGTGGGCATTCACTGGCGGTGACTTTACTCATCGGTTCCTTGATCATTATCCTAGGTCAGAGAGTGAAAAACACTACTACAAAGCTAGCTTTACAAGGACTACTAGGACTTTACCTAGTTAGTGTTCTTGTCTCTAGAGTTTATCTTGGTGTCCACTACCCATCAGATGTTCTGGCAAGCCTGAGTCTAGGTCTAGGAATCTTGTTTATTGAATTTCCATTTTATGACAAACTCCGTTTTCAATGGCGCTTTACAGGCAAGCAGAAGTAGGCATTAATCCTTTGTGAGGAAGTAAAAATGGAAGTCAAGATAAAAGATCTTCATCCGAGTCAACTTTACTTATCAGAGAAGAAGTTGCAAGATATTCAGATGCTTTATCAGTCGGTAAAACTAATCAATGTTGATCCAATTAGCGTTCTTGCATTTGGAGATTGTTTGTTGATTACTGATGGGCATCACAGGGCTTATCAGGCTTTATTGGCAGGTCGGGATACGATTTCTGCTGAGTTTGATAAAGATGGTGGTGATGAAATCTATCATCTTTATGCAAAAGCTTGTGAGGAAAGAAAGATTTACTCTATTTTAGATTTAAAAAATCATGTCTTATCTCAAGATGAATATGAGGCAAAATGGTATAACTGGTGTGATGGTTTTAATCAAGCAGCGGAGCTAGTATTAGGAGTAGAAAATGATGACAAAAATCATTCAGATAGATGATTCCTTACGTCTAGTTCCCTATTTTTTAGCAGATCATCATGATGCAGCTTTGGGCTGGTATCAAGATGTGGATTTGGTAGAACTTGTAGACGGCATTAGAATACCCTATAGTTTGGAAAAATTAAATACCATGTATTCCTATTTAGAAAGTAACGGGGATTTGTTCTGGATTGAGTTTCGAGAAAAGGGGGAGTGGTTTCCAATTGGTGATGTCACCTTATCTCAGGAGAATCTTCCTATTGTGATTGGCAATCCAACTTATCAGCATCAAGGACTTGGACGCAAAGTTTTGAAGGCTTTGATTGATCTAGCTCGTCACAGGGGATGGACAGAATTGAAAGTTCAAGAAATCTACACTTTTAATCCTATCTCTAGAAGATGTTTTGAGTCTCTTGGATTTGTGGAGAGTAGAAGGGCTGAAAAAGGGACTAGCTTTATTTTAAAACTGGACTCTAACTAGGTTAAACTTTTTCCAAAAATCGCTCAAGAATAGGGCGGTTTTTTAATTTATAGTTTGCAACACTTTTAAAATCGAAATGATAGGCAAATTCAGTTATAAAATTTCTGTAAAAATAGAATTTTTCTCTTGCATTTGGGATAGATTAGTGTATAATAGTAGGGTATGTGTAAAACATACTTGTGGGAGGTAAAAATCTTTAAATTACCGCCAAAACCACAAAGGAGGATTTAAAAATGGCTAAAAAAGTCGAAAAACTTGTAAAATTGCAAATCCCTGCTGGTAAAGCTACACCAGCTCCACCAGTTGGACCTGCTCTTGGTCAAGCTGGTATCAACATCATGGGATTCACAAAAGAGTTCAACGCTCGTACAGCTGATCAAGCTGGTATGATTATTCCAGTTGTTATCTCAGTATACGAAGATAAATCATTTACTTTCATCACTAAGACACCACCAGCTGCTGTTCTTTTGAAAAAAGCTGCAGGTGTTGAAAAAGGATCAGGTACACCTAACAAAACTAAAGTTGCTACAGTTACTCGTGCACAAGTACAAGAAATTGCAGAAACTAAGATGCCAGATTTGAACGCAGCAAACATTGAGTCTGCAATGCGTATGATTGAAGGTACTGCTCGTTCTATGGGATTCACTGTTGTTGACTAATCAATAACATCCCCAATATAACCCGCAAGACTTCATCATTTCGAGAAGTGACGTGGGAGATGAAAATCGATTGAACCACTTACAAGGAGAATAGAAAATGGCTAAAAAAAGCAAACAACTTCGTGCTGCACTTGAGAAAATCGACAGCACAAAAGCATACAGCGTAGAAGAAGCTGTAGCACTTGCAAAAGAAACTAACTTTGCAAAATTTGACGCAACTGTAGAAGTTGCATACAACTTGAACATCGACGTTAAAAAAGCTGACCAACAAATCCGTGGAGCAATGGTATTGCCAAACGGTACTGGTAAAACTTCACGCGTTCTTGTTTTCGCACGTGGTGCTAAAGCAGAAGAAGCGAAAGCTGCTGGAGCAGACTTCGTAGGTGAAGATGACCTTGTTGCTAAAATCAACGACGGTTGGTTGGACTTCGACGTAGTTATCGCTACACCTGATATGATGGCTCTTGTTGGACGTCTTGGACGTGTCCTTGGACCACGTAACTTGATGCCAAACCCTAAAACTGGTACTGTAACAATGGATGTTGCGAAAGCAGTTGAAGAGTCTAAAGGTGGTAAAATTACTTACCGTGCTGACCGTGCAGGTAACGTTCAAGCAATCATCGGTAAAGTATCATTTGAAGCTGAAAAATTGGTTGAAAACTTCAAAGCTTTCAACGAAACAATTCAAAAAGCTAAACCAGCTACAGCTAAAGGTACTTACGTAACAAACTTGACTATCACAACTACTCAAGGTGTTGGTATCAAGGTTGATGTAAACTCACTTTAATTAGTAATTTGTAAAAAGGTTGAAGACGATAAGTCTCAACCTTTTTTTCTATGAAAATGTTAAAAACACGGATAAACTTTGGAATCGATTTGATATTGTAAAGCATCTAGATAGAAAATTCAGAAAATTTCTTCTTTTGTCTTGAAAATTTTTGAAAAAATGGTATTATAGAAACAAGTCATTTTAAGAGAACAGAAAGGGGAACAATGGAGAAAATCATTTTAGATTCAACAAAGTCGGGATCAGAACTTGTTTTGGAAACACTCCGTGATTTAGGAATTGATACGATTTTTGGTTATCCAGGTGGAGCCGTATTGCCTTTGTATGATGCTATTTATAATTTTAAAGGCATTCGTCATATTTTAGGGCGCCATGAACAAGGATGTCTTCATGAAGCTGAAGGTTATGCTAAGTCAACAGGAAAACTTGGTGTTGCAGTCGTCACAAGTGGACCGGGAGCTACAAATGCCATTACGGGTATTGCAGATGCTATGAGTGACAGTGTTCCTCTTTTGGTTTTCACAGGACAAGTGGCAAGAGCTGGTATCGGTAAAGACGCCTTCCAAGAAGCGGATATTGTCGGTATTACCATGCCAATTACCAAGTACAATTATCAGGTTCGTGAAACAGCAGATATTCCACGTGTGATTACAGAGGCGGTGCATATTGCGACAACAGGTCGTCCAGGTCCAGTCGTCATTGATTTACCAAAAGATGTTTCTGCGCTTGAGACTGATTTCATCTACTCACCAGAAGTAATCTTACCAAGTTATCAACCAACCGTTGAGCCAAATGATATGCAAATCAAGAAAATCTTGAAGCAGTTATCTAAAGCTAAAAAACCAGTATTACTTGCTGGTGGTGGAATCAGTTACGCAGAGGCTGCCGCAGAGTTGATTGAATTTGCAGAACGGTATCAAATTCCGGTTGTAACCAGTCTTTTGGGACAAGGGACAATTGCAACTAGCCACCCACTGTTTTTGGGGATGGGTGGAATGCATGGTTCCTTTGCAGCTAACATTGCCATGACAGAAGCAGATTTTATGATTTCTATTGGTTGTCGTTTTGATGACCGCTTGACTGGAAATCCTAAGACTTTTGCTAAGAAGGCTAAAGTAGCGCATATTGATATTGATCCTGCAGAGATTGGTAAGATTATCGCAGTCGATATCCCAGTTGTTGGTGATGCTAAAAAAGCCTTACAACAATTACTTGCAGAACCAGTTGTTCATAACAATACTGAAAAATGGATTGAAAAGGTCACAAAAGATAAAAATCGTGTTCGATCTTATGATAAGAAAGAACGGGTCGTCCAACCGCAAGAAGTCATTGAACGCATCGGTGAGTTGACCAAGGGGGACGCCATTGTTGTAACAGACGTCGGTCAACACCAAATGTGGACAGCTCAATACTATCCTTACCAAAATGAGCGTCAATTGGTAACCTCAGGTGGTCTAGGAACCATGGGATTCGGAGTTCCTGCAGCCATCGGGGCAAAGATTGCCAATCCAGATAAAGAAGTTGTTCTTTTCGTCGGTGATGGTGGTTTCCAAATGACCAATCAGGAATTGGCAATCTTGAATATCTATAAGATTCCAATTAAGGTTATCATGCTTAACAATCACTCGCTGGGTATGGTTCGTCAATGGCAAGAAGCTTTCTATGATGGTCGAACGTCGGAGTCAGTCTTTGATAGCCTTCCTGATTTCCAATTAATGGCTCAGGCGTACGGGATTAAAAATTATAAATTTGACAATCCTGAAACCTTAGAGAAGGATTTGGAAGTCATCAAAGAGGATGTACCAATGTTTATCGAAGTAGATATTTCTCGTAAAGAGCATGTCTTACCGATGGTACCAGCTGGTAAAAGCAATCATGAGATGTTGGGGGTGAAGTTTAATGCGTAGAATGTTAACAGCCAAACTTCAAAACCGTTCAGGTGTTCTCAATCGCTTTACAGGAGTGTTGTCGAGACGTCAAGTTAATATCGAAAGTATTTCTGTGGGTGCAACGGAGAATCCTAATGTATCACGAATTACTATTATCATTGATGTCGCATCGAATGATGAAGTAGAGCAAATTATCAAACAACTTAACCGTCAGGTCGATGTTATCCGTGTTCGCGATATCACTGATAAACCTCACCTAGAGCGAGAAGTTATCTTGGTTAAGATTGCTGCACCAGCTGAGAAGCGAGCAGAAATTTTGGCAATCATTCAACCTTTCCGTGCAACTGTGGTCGATGTAGCTCCAAGCTCCATTACCGTTCAGATGACGGGAAATGCAGAAAAGAGTGAAGCTTTGATTCGTGTCATTAGACCATACGGTATCAAGAATATTGCTCGTACGGGTGCAACTGGATTTACCCGTGATTAAAAATCCAATCTAAATTTGTTAATTTAGCCTATCAGGCAATAAAAATAGAAAAGAGAGAAAAACTATGGCAGTTCAAATGGAATACGAAAAAGATGTAAAAGTAGCAGCACTTGACGGTAAAAAAATCGCCGTTATCGGTTATGGTTCACAAGGACATGCGCATGCTCAAAATTTGCGTGATTCAGGTCACGATGTGATTATCGGCGTTCGTCCAGGTAAATCATTTGATAAAGCTAAAGAAGATGGTTTTGATACTTACACAGTAGCAGAAGCAACTAAATTGGCTGATGTTATCATGATTTTGGCTCCAGACGAAATTCAACAAGAATTGTACGAGGCAGAAATCGCTCCAAACTTGGAAGCTGGAAATGCAGTTGGTTTTGCACATGGTTTCAACATCCACTTCGAATTCATCAAAGTTCCTGCAGATGTTGATGTCTTCATGTGTGCTCCTAAAGGACCAGGACACTTGGTACGTCGTACTTACGAAGAAGGATTTGGTGTTCCAGCGCTTTACGCCGTATACCAAGATGCTACAGGAAATGCTAAAGACATCGCTATGGACTGGTGTAAAGGTGTTGGTGCAGCGCGTGTAGGTCTTCTTGAAACAACATACAAAGAAGAAACTGAAGAAGATTTGTTTGGTGAACAAGCAGTTCTTTGCGGTGGTTTGACTGCCCTTATCGAAGCTGGTTTTGAAGTCTTGACTGAAGCTGGATACGCTCCAGAATTGGCTTACTTCGAAGTGCTTCACGAAATGAAATTGATCGTTGACTTGATCTACGAAGGTGGATTCAAGAAAATGCGTCAATCAATCTCTAACACAGCTGAATACGGTGACTATGTTTCAGGTCCACGTGTGATTACTGAACAAGTCAAAGAAAACATGAAAGCCGTTCTTGCTGATATCCAAAATGGTACATTTGCCAACGACTTTGTGAACGACTACAAAGCTGGTCGTCCAAAATTGACTGCTTACCGTGAACAAGCTGCTAACCTTGAAATTGAAAAGGTTGGTGCAGAATTGCGTAAAGCAATGCCATTTGTTGGTAAAAACGACGATGACGCATTCAAAATCTACAACTAATTTTTGAGAATAAAGATAGAAGGCGAGTTGGGGGTACCTAACCCGCTTTTTATCTTGAAAACGAATTAAGGAGAAGATTATGCTTAGTGCAAAAGATGTGGTAAAAGCCCATAAAGTATTGAGTGGTGTAGTAGTCAATACACCGTTAGAATATGATCATTACTTATCAGAGAAATACGGAGCTAAAATTTATCTCAAGAAAGAAAATGCTCAACGTGTTCGGTCATTTAAGATTCGTGGTGCTTATTATGCGATTTCACAATTAAACAAAGAAGAACGCGAACGTGGTGTAGTGTGTGCTTCAGCGGGAAATCACGCCCAAGGAGTTGCTTACACATGTAATGAGATGAAGATTCCTGCAACAATCTTTATGCCAATTACAACACCTCAACAGAAAATTGGTCAGGTTCGTTTCTTTGGTGGTGATTTTGTAACCATTAAATTGGTAGGAGATACCTTTGATGCGTCAGCCAAGGCAGCTCAAGAGTTTACAGTCGCTGAAAATCGTACCTTTATCGATCCTTTCGATGATCCTTATGTTCAAGCGGGGCAAGGAACTGTTGCCTACGAGATTTTAGAAGAAGCACGCAAAGAATCCATTGATTTTGATACTGTTTTGGTACCTGTAGGAGGTGGAGGTCTTATTTCTGGTGTTTCTACCTATATTAAAGAAACAAATTCAGAAATTGAAGTAATTGGTGTTGAGGCTGAAGGGGCTCGTTCTATGAAGGCGGCGTTTGAAGCTGGAGGACCAGTCAAACTTAAGGAAATTGATAAGTTTGCTGATGGGATTGCTGTCCAAAAAGTAGGGCAGTTGACTTATGAGGCAACTCGTAAAAATGTACAGACTCTTATCGGAGTGGATGAAGGTTTGATTTCTGAGACCCTAATTGATCTCTACTCTAAACAAGGTATCGTAGCAGAACCTGCGGGTGCTGCTAGTGTGGCGGCTCTGGAAGTACTGTCAGACTATATAAAAGGAAAGACTATTTGTTGTATCATTTCTGGAGGAAATAACGATATCAACCGTATGCCAGAGATGGAAGAGCGTGCCTTGATTTACGATGGTATCAAGCATTACTTTGTAGTCAATTTCCCACAACGTCCAGGGGCTCTTCGAGAATTTGTAAATGATATCTTGGGGCCAAATGATGATATCACTCGTTTTGAGTATATTAAACGTGCCAGCAAGGGAACAGGACCAGTCTTAATCGGGATTGCTCTTGCTAACAAGCATGATTATGCGGGTTTGATTCATCGAATGGAAAAATTCGATCCGTCTTATATTAACTTAAATGGGAACGAAACTCTATATAATATGCTTGTTTAATATCCTATAAAATTTTTATCATATCATTTGCCTAACCTATATACGAGTGCTATAATGTAAGTGAAGAAAGGGGGAGATTCCCATGGTTTTACCAGTTTTACCAGTTATACTTGTTGTATTAATTCTAATGCTTATTGTGGGAGTTACTTTAGTAAGTTCTGTTTATGTCGTTCGTCAACAATCTGTTGCCATTATCGAACGATTTGGTAAATATCAAAAGTTAAGTAATAGTGGTATTCATCTGCGAGCACCATTTGGCATTGACAAAATTGCAGCTCGTGTACAGCTACGCCTTTTACAAAGTGAAATCGTAGTTGAAACCAAAACCCAAGATAACGTTTTTGTGACCATGAATGTCGCAACTCAATACCGTGTAAATGAGCAAAACGTTACAGATGCTTACTATAAATTGATGAGACCGGAAGCTCAAATTAAATCTTATATTGAAGATGCATTACGCTCATCTGTTCCTAGATTAACTTTGGATGAATTGTTTGAGAAAAAAGATGAAATTGCATTAGAAGTTCAAAAACAAGTAGCGGAAGAAATGTCAACGTATGGGTATATTATCGTTAAGACGCTCATTACCAAAGTTGAGCCGGATGCAGAAGTCAAACAATCAATGAACGAAATCAATGCAGCTCAACGTAAGAGAGTGGCCGCTCAAGAATTGGCTGAAGCAGACAAAATAAAGATCGTTACAGCGGCAGAAGCTGAGGCAGAAAAAGATCGTCTTCATGGTGTGGGGATCGCAGAGCAGCGGAAAGCAATTGTTGATGGACTTGCTGATTCTATTAAAGAGTTAAAAGGAGCTAATGTCGAATTAACTGAAGAACAAATTATGTCAATCCTATTAACCAATCAGTATTTAGACACATTGAATAATTTTGCAGACAAACAAGGAAATAATACTATATTCTTGCCAGCAAATCCTAATGGAGTTGAAGATATACGGACCCATATATTATCGGCTTTAAAAGCCAAATAATTGTGTTCTGAGCGCTTTAATTCAGTGTATGTATGCGTTTTTATTGACAAATACTATAAAAACATATAGAATGAAGTTGCGCAAAGAAAAAAATAGGAGAATAACATGGCTAAGTCTAACTTTGAAAAAGTAGAATCAGTTGTTAGCTGGGTTCGTGATAAAAAAATCACAGGGTATCGTATTTCTAAGGAAACAAATGCACGTGAAATGTCTATCATTGCTTTAGCTCAAGGACGTGCAAAAGTTAAAAATATTTCCTTTGAAACAGCCCTCGGCTTAATTGATTTCTACGACAAAAATCATGAAAAATTTGAAGATTAGTCTTTGGATATAGGCAGGTTCGAAAAGAACCTGCCTTTTCATTTTAGGAAATATAAAAAGACTGCAGGTTGCAGTCTTTTTTGATTATCCAAGATAGCGTTGTAAAAATTCTTTGGTGCGTTCTTCTTTAGGATTGGTAAATAGCTCTTCAGGTTTGCCTTCTTCTGCAATAACCCCCTTATCCATAAAGATAACACGGTTTGATACATCGCGAGCAAATTCCATTTCGTGGGTTACAACGATCATAGTCAAGCCTTCTTGAGCTAGTTCTTGCATGATTTTGAGAACTTCACCAACCATTTCAGGGTCGAGGGCTGATGTAGGCTCGTCAAAGAGAATGGCATCAGGATTCATAGAAAGAGCACGAGCAATAGCCACACGTTGCTTTTGACCACCAGAAAGTTGCTTTGGTTTGGCTTGCCAGAAACGTTCTCCCATACCAACCTTTTCAAGGTTTTCTTTTGCAATTTTCTCTGCCTCTGAGTGGTCACGTTTGAGAACAGTTGTCTGTGCCACAATCGTATTTTCGAGAACATTGAGATTTTCAAAAAGATTAAAGGACTGGAAAACCATACCTAGTTTTTCACGGTAGTGAGTAAGGTTATATCCTTTTTCAAGGACGTTTTCACCGTGATAAAGGATTTCACCTTCAGTTGGAGTTTCGAGAAGGTTGATAGAACGTAGGAAGGTTGATTTACCACTACCGGAACTTCCGATGATAGAAATCACTTCTCCTTTATGAATAGTGAGGGAGATGTCTTTTAGGACCTCGTTTTGTCCATAGGATTTTTTGAGGTGTTTGATTTCAAGAATGGGTTGATTCATTATTTCAAATCCTCCGTTTGCATTTGGTTAGCACCTGTTGTGTAGGTATCCATATCCATACGTTTTTCAATGTAACGGAGAATACGCGTTACTGTAAAGGTAAGGACAAAGTAAATAACTGCGATGATGGTAAAGGTTTGGAAGTATTGGTAGGTTTGTGTTGCTACTGTATTTCCTGAGAAGTAAAGTTCTACAACAGAGATAACATTCAATACAGAAGTATCCTTGATGTTGATGACGAACTCATTACCAGTTGCTGGTAGAATATTTCGAACAACTTGAGGCAAAACAATCTTACGCATGGTTTGATTATGAGTCATACCAAGTGCAGTTGCCGCTTCGAATTGTCCCTTATCAACAGCCAGAATACCACCACGGACGATTTCTGTCATGTAGGCACCCGTATTGATAGAAACGATAAAGATAGCAGCCAGTGTTCGGTCTAGGTTGATACCAAAGGCTTGTGCAGTACCATAGTAGATAACCATGGCTTGTACAATCATAGGAGTACCACGGAAAATTTCAATATAGACGTTGAGAATCCAGCCAAGTAGATTTTGGATTACGTAGATAAATTGATTTTCAGATTGAGGTGCAGTACGGAAGACACCGATAGCAAGACCAATGATGAGACCGACGATAGTACCGATAATGGAAATGAGAAGAGTAATACCTGCACCACGCAAGAGTTGTTGCCAGTTCTCAGATAGAATTTTAGCAACTTGGCCAAAGAAATTACTGTTGCTTTCTTCAGTTGTTGTAGATTCGGCAGGTTGCTCTTTGATCATACGATCCATTAGCGCAACTTGTTCTTCTTTAGAAATGGTTTCAATGCTAGCGTTGATTTGACTGATACGTTCGTCGTCTTTACGTAAACCGATAGCGATAGATGTATCTTCCTCCCCAGTTTTAAAGCCAGGTTCAGGTTGAATCATTTTAAACTTAGCGTTTGCTGACTCGGCAGTTAAGGCTTCTGGACGTTCAGAGACATAGGCATCGATGACCCCAGCTTCAAGAGCTTGTCGCATTTGCGCAAAATCACCCATAGCAGTTTCTTTCTTAGCACCTGAGATTTGTGAAATCAAGTCATAAAGGTAAACACCTTGTTGAGAAGTGATTTTTGCTCCGCTAAAATCCTCTAGTGATTTAGCATTAGCATAGGCAGAATCCTTCTTGACCAAAAGTACTGGTTCGCTAGTGTAGTAGCTGCTTGAGAAGGCAATTTCTTGTTTTCGTTCAGCAGTTGGGCTCATACCTGCAATAATCATATCGATTTTACCAGAGGTAAGGGCTGGAACGAGTCCTTCCCATTTAGTTTTTACAACCAAAGGTTCTTTGCCGAGGTCCTTAGCAATCTTTTTAGCTATTTGGACATCATACCCGTTGGCATATTGATTGGTTCCATCGATTTTGACAGCACCGTTACTGTCATCATCCTGAGTCCAGTTAAAAGGTGCGTAAGCTGCCTCCATTCCAATGCGTAAATATTCATCGGCTTGGACCTGGCTAACTAGTCCTAGAGTAAGGGCTAGGCTAGCAAGGATAGATAAGCATAATTTTTTCATGTTTTCTCCTATTTCTAGTCTAAAAATAGCTCCCTCTATTGTATCTAAAAATGGTGAGATTTTCAATACAAGTAAACCTTTACTTGTAAAAAATGATATAATAGTGAAAAAACTTGGAAGGCAGTGTAAGATGAAAAAGAAATGGCTATTGGCTTTGATATTCACCTGTTTCCTTTTTGTACCGCGCTTGGTTTTTGCTGTAGACTTTGATATTTTATCCTATAAGGGAGATTTGAATATTCATGCAGATAATACAGCAGTTTTCAAAGAAACAATTACCTACCATTTTAAAGATGATTTTAATGGTCAATTGATTGGGCTCGGTAAAGCAGGGAAGATGCCAAAGGGATTTGAGATTGATGATGAACCAACTGTCCTCGTATCTAAAAATGGGCAAATCGTTCAGGATGTTCTCTCATATACTAAGGAAGAAGAGGCTGGCTACAAGGTCATCATTCTTAATCCAGGAAATGCAGGAGATACTGTTCGGGTAACCGTTACTTGGCAACTGTCAAATATTCTCTTTTTGTATAACGACATCGCGGAACTAAATTGGCAACCACTGACAGATAGTTCTGGGGATATCAAAGATTTAGAATTTCGAGTAACTTCAGATAGTCCTGCAGAGAAACTCTTTTTCCATACTGGCAAACTCCTCAACGAGGGAAGTGTCGAAAAAATCAATGATATCTACTGGGTTAAAATGAAGGATCTTCCTAAAAAACGTCAAGTTGAACTTCATGCCTATTGGCCGAGAGAGGCTTTCTCAAGTGCTCCGAGTCAGGGTCTAAATGAAGAAAATTTAAGCAACTTCAAAAGAGTTGAGGTAGAAATAAAAGCCAATAAAGTGCAGGCCAAGGTCATGATAAAATGGATTTTCCCAACTTTCTTTATGGCTTTATTGCTACTTACTATCATGTATTATCGAGCCTTTCGCAAACAGATAAGTCTCCAAAAAGTATATCCGAAGAATCATCGACTTTACGAACCTCCAATGGACTTACCTCCAATGGTTTTGGCAGAAGCAATCTATTCAACCTCCTTAGAGGAAGTTAGTCCCCTAAATAAGCATAAGTTTGGTAAGTTCACCTTTGAACAACTAATCCAGGCAACCTTGTTGGACTTAGTCGATCGCGGGCATTTATCCATTTTTCAGGGTGAAGAGGAACCGTGGATAAAAATTAATAGTGAAAAAGGCTTGTCTAATTTTGAAAAAGAATGCTTGCGCATGACTCTTTCAACTAAGAAAGAAATTGCTTTATCTGACCTTTTCCTTGAATATCAAGTTTCTTCAACTTTGTTTCATGGTGCTAAGGAAGCTGATGAGAAACATATTCGAGAATTCGGATTACATCTAAAACGTTCTTTCGAGAGACGACTTCAACGTATGCAAAGTTGTGTTCGAGACAAGGTAAAAATTTTACGACTTCCGAGCTACTATCGTCCTTTGACAGATGCAGAAAATAATCTTGTGAAGAAAATGAAAGCCTGTTCAGCTGTAACAGGACTTATCGGCTTTCTCATTTTCTACTATAGTCTAAGAACCTGTGGTTATTTCTCAATTCCTTTACTTTCCCTCGGTTTACTGGGGTTACTTGCTAGTGCCTTAGTTCATTTTGCGACACGAGGGCCATCTCGTGATGGTGTCTTAAATGAAGAAGGAGCAGAAGCATTTTATCTCTGGACAAGTTTTGAAAATATGCTTCGGGATATTGCCCATTTAGAGAAGGCTGAACTAGAGAGTATTGTTGTTTGGAATCGACTTTTGGTTTATGCAACTCTATACGGATGTGCCAAGAAAGTGAACAAAATCATGAAACTCCATAACATACAGCTTAGAAATGCAGATATGAATCTTTATGTATATTGTGGATGGGATACCAACTTTCATGCATCAGCTTCTCATATAAACCATTATGCAACCATAGCAAATACAGCAAGTACTTTTTCTGTATCATCCGGAAGCGGTAGCTCAGGTGGAGGTTTCTCAGGTGGAGGCGGCGGTGGAAGTGTCGGCGCTTTCTAAAGAAAACTAAACACATCCTTTAAAAGTATGATATAATGGAGGATAGAAAAAGGAGTAATCTATGTATTTTTTTGAAATTTTAAAAGCTATCTTTTTTGGAATTGTTGAAGGAATCACGGAGTGGCTGCCGATTTCAAGTACTGGCCACTTGATTTTAGCACAAGAGTTTATCCAGTTTAAAGATCAAAATGAAACCTTTATGTCTATGTTTAACGTCGTTATTCAACTGGGTGCTATCTTAGCCGTTATGGTTATCTACTTTAACAAGCTTAATCCCTTTAAACCAGGTAAGGATAAAGTGCAAGTTCGTAGAACTTGGCAATTATGGTCCAAAGTATTTGTGGCTACACTTCCTTTATTAGCCGTTTTTAAATTTGATGATTGGTTTGAAACCCATTTCTATAATAAAGTTTCAGTAGCCATCATGTTGATTGTTTATGGGGTTGCCTTCATCTATCTTGAAAAACGAAACAAGGCACAAGCTATTGAGCCAACAGTTACTGACTTAGACAAATTACCTTATAAAACAGCATTGTATATTGGCCTTTTCCAAGTCTTGGCCCTTTTACCAGGAACTAGCCGTTCAGGTGCCACTATCGTCGGTGGTTTGTTAAATGGAACCAGTCGTTCAGTGGTGACAGAGTTTACCTTCTATCTAGGAATTCCAGTTATGTTTGGAGCCAGTGCCTTGAAGATTTTTAAATTCATCAAAGCAGGGGAAGTATTGAGTTTTGGTCAATTCTTCTTGCTCCTAGTCGCCATGGTAGTCGCTTTTGCAGTCAGCATGGTTGCTATTCGTTTCTTGACCGGCTATGTAAAAAAACACGACTTCACAGTCTTCGGTAAATACCGTATTGTTCTTGGTAGTGTCTTGTTGCTTTATAGCTTTGTTCGATTATTTGTATAAGAAAAAACCTTGAGGGAAGTTTCCTTCAAGGTTTTTAAAACCCAGTCACTGTGACTCCCAATAAACGGACGCCTTTATCCTTATCACTGAGTGTTTCGTAGAGTTGAATAATGCATTGAGCGATTTGGTCTGAATCTTGTGTTTGCTGATCTAGGGTTTTTCGCTTAGTCAAAGTAGAAAAGTCAGCGTAGCGAATTTTTAAGATGACAATCTTACCACTTTTTTCATATTTTTGAAGACTAAGAGCGACTTTTTCCGAAAGGAGAGTTAGCTCTTTTTTGATATCTTCTTCCAGACTAAGAATTTTACTATAGGTTTTTTCTTTACCAATAGACTTACGAATACGGTCAGATTTAACGGGAGAATTATCAATCCCACGAGCCTTTCGGTAAAGGTCAAATCCAAGTCGTCCAAAACGATCAATAAGCGCAATTTCAGAGATTTCTATGAGATCAGCTCCCGTGAATACACCCATTTGATGCAATTTCTCAACAGTTTTCTTGCCAACGCCGTGGAATTTAGCAATATCCATTTGTTTGAGGAAATTTTCGGCTTCTTCAGGGAGAATAACCGTCAAACCACGAGGTTTTTGATAGTCACTAGCCATTTTAGCTAAAAACTTATTATAAGAAACCCCGGCAGAAGCGGTCAGATGGAGTTCTTGCCAAATATCCTGCTGAATTAAGCGAGCAATTTTAACGGCAGATTTGATACCGAGTTTGTTTTCAGTTACGTCTAGATAGGCTTCATCGATACTCATAGGCTCAATTTTATCTGTATATCGTTTGAAAATAGCTCGTATCTGTTGACCGACAGCAGTATATTTTTCGTAGTTTCCAGAAATGAAAACGGCTTGCGGACAACGCTCATAGGCCTCTTTGGAACTCATAGCTGAGTGGATGCCAAAGGCTCTCGCTTCATAACTACAAGTCGAAACAACTCCGCGACCTCCTGTTTTTCTTGGGTCGCTACCAATAACAACGGGTTTCCCTTTAAGCTTAGGATTGTCTCTAATTTCTACCGCAGCAAAAAAAGCGTCCATGTCAATATGGATGATTTTACGAGATAAATCATTCATCAGTGGAAATATCAGCATGTGATGACCTTTCTTTGGTAGAATTACTAGCTATATTATAACCTTTTTCAGAAAAAATAGAAAATAGGTAAATCTTTTTTCAAAACTATAATACAGTTGTTGCGAAAACAACAACTGTATTATAAAAGAAAGTGGGGAAAATTACTTATTTTAGTTGTTGAAATCGTTTACTGTGTGGTATACTGAATACATGAATGTAACAGATGACTGTTACTAGAAAGATAAAAGAGGACATTAACATGGTTGTTAAGACAGTTGTTGAAGCACAGGACATTTTTGACAAAGCCTGGGAAGGCTTTAAAGGTGTTGACTGGAAAGAAAAAGCAAGTGTATCACGGTTTGTACAAGCTAACTACACACCTTATGATGGAGATGAAAGCTTCCTTGCAGGACCAACAGAGCGTTCACTTCACATCAAAAAAATCGTAGAAGAAACTAAAGCACACTACGAAGAAACTCGTTTCCCAATGGATACTCGTCCAACTTCTATTGCTGATATTCCAGCTGGATTTATCGACAAAGAAAACGAATTGATCTTCGGTATCCAAAACGATGAACTCTTCAAATTGAATTTCATGCCAAAAGGTGGTATCCGTATGGCTGAAACTACTTTGAGAGAAAACGGTTATGAGCCAGATCCAGCTGTTCACGAAATTTTCACTAAATACGTTACAACAGTAAACGATGGTATCTTCCGTGCATATACTTCTAACATTCTTCGTGCTCGTCACGCCCACACTGTAACTGGTCTTCCAGACTCATACTCACGTGGACGTATCATTGGTGTGTACGCACGTCTTGCTCTTTATGGAGCTGACTTCTTGATGCAAGAAAAATTGAATGATTGGAATGCTATCAAAGAAATCGATGAAGAGACAATCCGTCTTCGTGAAGAAATCAACCTTCAATACAAAGCATTACAAGAAGTTGTTCGTTTAGGTGACCTTTACGGAGTTGATGTTCGTAAACCAGCGATGAACGTTAAAGAAGCTATCCAATGGGTAAACATTGCCTTCATGGCTGTCTGCCGCGTTATCAACGGTGCAGCTACATCTCTAGGTCGTGTGCCAATCGTCTTGGATATCTTTGCTGAACGTGACCTTGCTCGTGGTACATTTACTGAATCAGAAATCCAAGAGTTTGTTGACGATTTCGTTATGAAACTTCGTACAGTTAAATTCGGTCGTACAAAAGCTTATGACCAATTGTACTCAGGTGACCCAACCTTCATCACAACTTCTATGGCTGGTATGGGTAACGACGGTCGTCACCGTGTTACTAAGATGGACTACCGTTTCTTGAACACTCTTGACAACATCGGTAACTCTCCAGAACCAAACTTGACAGTTCTTTGGACTGACAAATTGCCATACAACTTCCGTCGCTACTGTATGCACATGAGCCACAAACACTCTTCAATCCAATACGAAGGTGTTACAACAATGGCTAAAGATGGATACGGTGAAATGAGCTGTATCTCATGTTGTGTGTCTCCGCTTGACCCAGAAAACGAAGAACAACGTCACAACATCCAGTACTTCGGTGCTCGCGTTAACGTTCTTAAAGCTCTTCTTACTGGTTTGAACGGTGGTTATGACGATGTTCATAAAGACTACAAAGTATTTGATATCGAACCAATCCGTGACGAAGTTCTTGAATTCGAATCAGTTAAAGCTAACTTCGAAAAATCTCTTGACTGGTTGACTGACACTTATGTAGATGCATTGAACATTATCCACTACATGACTGACAAGTACAACTACGAAGCTGTTCAAATGGCCTTCTTGCCAACTAAACAACGTGCTAACATGGGATTCGGTATCTGTGGATTCGCTAACACTGTTGACACATTGTCAGCTATCAAGTACGCTACAGTTAAACCAATCCGTGACGAAAATGGCTACATCTACGATTATGAAACAATCGGTGAATACCCACGTTGGGGTGAAGATGACCCACGTTCAAACGAATTGGCAGAATGGTTGATCGAAGCTTACACAACTCGTCTACGTAGCCACAAACTTTACAAAGACGCAGAAGCTACAGTATCACTTTTGACAATCACATCTAACGTTGCTTACTCTAAACAAACTGGTAACTCACCAGTCCACAAAGGTGTATACCTCAACGAAGATGGTTCTGTGAACTTGTCTAAACTTGAATTCTTCTCACCAGGTGCGAACCCATCTAACAAAGCTAAAGGTGGATGGTTGCAAAACTTGAACTCACTTGCTAGCCTTGACTTTGGTTATGCAGCTGATGGTATCTCATTGACAACTCAAGTTTCACCACGTGCTCTTGGTAAGACTCGTGACGAGCAAGTTGATAATTTGGTAACAATCCTTGATGGTTACTTCGAAAACGGTGGACAACACGTTAACTTGAACGTTATGGACTTGAACGATGTTTACGAAAAGATCATGTCAGGTGAAGACGTAATCGTACGTATCTCTGGATACTGTGTAAACACTAAATACCTCACTCCAGAACAAAAAACTGAATTAACACAACGTGTCTTCCACGAAGTTCTTTCAATGGATGATGCATTGAGCTAAGATTTATAAATAGTAAATCAAAAACCAGTCACTCTGACTGGTTTTTTGTTATAAAAATTTAAAAAAAAATAGTCAATTTTAGTCAAATCTATTGACTAAAACTGACCAAAGTGATATACTAAGAACATAAGGATAAGGAAAGTCCTTAGAAAACCTTGATTTTAAGATGATTGTATATACTATCTTAAGATCAAAGTATGGGTAAAACCTAGAAAAGAGGTACAACCTATGGTTAACATTAGTATTTTTAGAAGTCCAATCGAAAAACCTGTATTGGATAAAGAAAAACCTGAAATTATACGTAGAGTAGCAAATAGCTAGTCTAAATTTTTTGAAACAAAGGTCAGAGAAAGTCAAATTATTTTGACTAAGTAAATTTGAAAACAAACGAGGTATGAAATATGAATAACAACTTTAATAACTTTAACAACATGGATGATTTGTTTAACCAATTGATGGGTGGTATGCGTGGATACAGTTCTGAAAATCGTCGTTACTTGATTAACGGTCGTGAAGTAACACCTGAAGAATTCGCGATTTACCGTCAGACAGGTCAACTTCCTAGCGAAGGAAGTGATCAAGCTCAGTACGTTCAAGGGAAAGGTATGAAACAAGACGGTATTCTTGCAAAACTTGGACGTAACTTAACAGCAGAAGCTCGTGAAGGTAAATTAGATCCGGTTATTGGACGTAACAAGGAAATTCAAGAAACATCTGAAATCCTTTCTCGTCGTACAAAGAATAACCCGGTTCTTGTCGGAGATGCTGGTGTTGGTAAAACGGCAGTAGTAGAAGGTCTTGCCCAAGCTATTGTGAATGGTGACGTTCCAGCAGCAATCAAGAACAAAGAAATCATTTCAATTGATATTTCTGGACTTGAAGCTGGTACTCAATACCGTGGTAGCTTTGAGGAAAACATTCAAAACTTGGTCAACGAAGTTAAAGAAGCTGGAAATATTATCCTCTTCTTCGACGAAATCCACCAAATCCTCGGTGCAGGTAGCACAGGAGATGGTCAAGGATCTAAAGGTCTTGCTGATATCTTGAAACCAGCTCTTTCACGCGGGGAATTGACAGTGATTGGGGCAACAACTCAAGATGAATACCGTAATACAATCTTGAAAAACGCTGCCCTTGCTCGTCGTTTCAACGAAGTAAAAGTTAATGCTCCATCTGCTGAAGATACTTTCAAAATTCTTCAAGGTATTCGTGATCTTTATCAACAACACCACAACGTCATTTTGCCAGATGAAGTATTGAAAGCAGCTGTTGATTACTCTGTTCAATACATTCCACAACGTAGCTTGCCAGATAAGGCTATTGACCTTGTGGATGTGACAGCTGCTCACTTGGCGGCTCAACATCCAGTAACAGATGTGCATGCAGTGGAACATGAAATTGAAGAAGAAAAAGCTAAACAAGAAGCTGCGGCTGCTAAAGAAGATTATGAAGCAGCTTTAAATGCAAAAGTTCGTATCGAAGAACTTGAAAAGCAAATTGCTAACCATACAGAAGATCACAAGGTGACAGCGACTGTAAATGACGTAGCTGAGTCTGTAGAACGTATGACAGGTATTCCTGTTTCACAAATGGGTGCAACTGATATTGAACGTTTGAAAGATATGGGCCACCGTTTGCAAACTAAGGTTATCGGTCAAGACAAGGCTGTTGAAGCCGTTGCCAAAGCGATCCGTCGGAACCGTGCAGGCTTTGACGAAGGAAATCGCCCAATCGGTAGCTTCCTCTTTGTAGGTCCAACTGGTGTTGGTAAAACTGAGTTGGCTAAACAATTAGCACTTGATATGTTTGGTACTAAAGATGCTATCATCCGTTTGGACATGTCTGAATACAGCGACCGAACAGCCGTTTCTAAATTGATTGGTACAACAGCTGGTTATGTTGGTTACGATGACAACAGCAATACTTTGACAGAACGTGTTCGCCGTAACCCTTACTCAATCGTCCTTCTCGACGAAATTGAAAAGGCTGACCCTCAAGTGATTACTCTTCTTCTTCAAGTATTGGATGATGGTCGTTTGACAGATGGTCAAGGTAACACTGTAAACTTCAAGAATACTGTGATTATCGCAACTTCAAACGCTGGCTTTGGTTATGAAGCAAACTTGACAGAAGATGCAGACAAACCAGAATTGATGGATCGTTTGAAACCTTACTTCCGTCCAGAATTCTTGAACCGTTTCAACGCTGTGATTGAATTCTCACACTTGAGTAAGGAAGATCTTTCTAAGATTGTTGATTTGATGTTGATTGATGTCAATAAGACACTTGCTAAGAAAGAAATCGACTTGGCAGTGAGCGATGCAGCCAAAGAATACATGACTGAAGAAGGTTATGATGAAGTGATGGGTGTTCGTCCACTCCGTCGAGTAGTTGAACAACAAATCCGTGACAAAGTAACAGATTTCCATTTGGATAATCTTGATGCTAAACACCTTGAAGCTGACATGGAAGATGGTGTTTTGGTCATTCGCGAAAAAGCCTAAATCAAGATTTTGAAAATAAAAAAAGGAACCAGTTCAAAAGCTGGTTTCTTTTTTTATTATTAGATGACATGACGTTCAAAGGCATCGTCTGAGATTCCTTGTTGGAGAATTAATTTTGCCCATTCTTTAGCCGAGAAGAGGCTGTGGTCCTTATAGTTTCCGCAAGATTCAATAGTTGTTCCTGGGACATCTTCCCAAGTTGTTGTTTCAGCGATTTCCTTTAGTGAATCCTTGATGACAGCAGCAATTTCAGCGCTAGTATGACGTCCCCACATAATCATATGGAAACCTGTACGACAACCAAATGGGGAACAATCAATCATACCGTCAATGCGAGTACGGATGAGCTTAGCCAAGAGGTGCTCAATAGTATGAAGTCCAGCAGTAGGGATAGAGTCCTCATTTGGTTGAACCAAGCGGATATCAAAGTTAGAAATGATATCTCCTTTCGGTCCAGTCTCTTCTCCAATCAAGCGGACATAAGGAGCTTTTACAATCGTATGATCTAGTTCAAAACTTTCAACAATAACTTCTTTTGTCATAGTATTTCCTTTCAACTTTCTTCTTTCATTATATCATAAAGATTTATTTGATAATTGTCAAAAAAAGAACTTTGTATCAGATATTTATTGAAAAGTTAGAAATAGGAAAAAATATTTTCAAATCAATTTGAAAAATTCTGAAAATTGTATTGACACTTGGCGAAAAAGGGACTATAATGTATAAAAAGTCATAAAGGAGTTTATTATGAAATTTTCAAAAGTAATGGCCCTAGCAGGAGTGACTCTGTTAGCGTCAGGTGTTTTGGCGGCTTGTTCAGGTTCGAGCGCAAAAGGTGAGAAAACTTTTTCTTACACGTATGAAACCGACCCAGACAACCTCAACTATTTGACAACTGGTAAAGCAGCAACTGCTAATATCACTAGTAACGTCATTGACGGTTTGATGGAAAATGACCGCTACGGAAACTTTGTGCCATCAATGGCAGAAGATTGGTCTGTATCTCAAGATGGTTTGACTTACACTTACACAATCCGTAAAGATGCTAAATGGTATACTTCTGAAGGTGAAGAGTACGCAGCTGTGAAAGCTCAAGACTTTGTAACAGGTCTTAAATATGCAGCTGACAATAAATCAGAAGCACTTTATCTCGTTCAAGATTCTATTAAGGGTCTTGATGCATATGTGAAAGGTGAAGTTAAAGACTTTTCTGAAGTTGGAATCAAGGCAATTGATGATCAGACAGTTCAATACACTTTGAACAAACCTGAAAGCTTCTGGAACTCTAAAACAACTATGGGTGTTCTTGCACCGGTCAATGAAGAATTCCTTACTTCACAAGGAAGTAACTTTGCCAAAGCAACTGATCCAAGTAGTATCCTTTATAACGGTCCGTACTTGTTGAAATCATTGGTAGCTAAATCTTCAGTAGAATTTGAAAAGAATCCAAATTACTGGGATAAGGACAATGTTCATATTGATAAAGTAAAACTCTCATTCTGGGATGGTCAAGATACAAACAAACCTGCAGAAACCTTTAAGTCTGGTGGTTTCTCAACGGCTCGTCTATTCCCAACAAGTGCAAGTTATCCTGAAACTGAAAAAGAGTTTAAAGACAATATCGTTTATACACCACAAGATTCTTCAACTTACTTAATTGGTACCAATATTGATCGTCAGTCTTATAAATATACTTCTAAGACTACAGATGAGCAAAAAACTTCAACTAAGAAAGCTCTCCTTAACAAAGACTTCCGTCAATCGATTGCCTTCGGTATTGATAGAACAGCTTATACTTCTCAAATCAATGGAGAAAGTGGAGCAACAAAACTTCTTCGTAACTTGTTCGTACCACCAACATTTGTTCAAGCAGATGGTAAAAACTTTGGTGAGTTAGTTAAGGAAAAATTGGTGACCTATGGTGATGAGTGGAAAGATGTTAACCTAGACGATGCTCAAGACGGTCTTTACAGTCCAGCAAAAGCAAAAGCAGAATTTGCTAAAGCTAAGACAGCTCTCCAAGCAGAAGGTGTTCAATTCCCAATTCACTTGGATATGCCGGTTGACCAAACAAGTACTACAAAAGTACAACGTGTTCAATCATTGAAACAATCACTTGAAGCAACATTAGGAACTGATAACGTAGTCGTTGATATCCAACAACTTCCAAAAGATGAAGTTCTCAATGTCACTTACTTTGCAGAATCAGCTGCTGGGGAAGATTGGGACCTTTCAGATAACGTTGGTTGGACTCCAGACTTTGCAGACCCATCTACTTACCTTGATATCATCAAACCATCAGTCGGTGAAAACACTAAAACTTACCTAGGATTTGATGCAGGAACAAATAATGCTGCTGCCAAACAAGTTGGTTTGGAAGACTACGAAAAGATGGTTGTTGAAGCTGGAAATGAAAACACTGACGTTTCAAAACGTTATGACAAATATGCTGCAGCTCAAGCTTGGTTGACAGATAGCGCTTTGATTATTCCAACATCTTCTCAAACTGGACGTCCAATGTTGTCTAAGATGGTACCATTTACGCTTCCATTTGCTTACTCAGGTAACAAGGGAACAACTGAACCTCTCTTGTACAAATACCTTGAACTTCAAGATAAACCAGTAACTGCTGATGAATATCAAAAAGCTCAAGATAAATGGAAGAAAGAAAAAGAAGAATCCAATAAAAAAGCGCAAGAAGATCTTGCAAACCATGTCAAATAAAAGAAAGTGGAGTTAGTGATTAACTCCACTTTTTTACGCTAAAAAACCTAGGAAACTATTCCTAGGTCTTTTTTGATTATTGTTGTCCTTGAGGATTTGGATTTTGTTGAGGATTTGTATTTGGAGTAGTTGGATTCTGTGCTGTATTTGGACTAGTAGTTTCAGCTACTGTAGTATGATTTTCAGTAGTCGTACTAGCAGGTGTTTCTGTTGTTGTAACCTGCTGGGTTGTTTGAGGAACCCAGCTATTACGAGCACCGTTTTTAAAGACGTATTCACCATTGCGATACAAACCTTCAGGCATTGTCCAATCACCTGGGTTATCATCCTCTGAGAGATATGCCATCATTGAGCGGTAGATGTTTGCAGCTACTCTAAATCCATCTCCTACGATTGGAGTGAGACGGTTTGAATAACCGGTCCAAACGGCCATTGAATATTTACGGGTATATCCTACAAAATTTTCATCAGGTGTGACATAATCGTATCTCTTAATGTAATTTTCAATTTCATCATCTGTATAGTTTGATGTACCTGTCTTACCTGCTTGAGGAAGCCATGAAATATAAGCATCTCGACCTATACCAGAGTATAATACTGTTTTCATCATTTCTGTCATCATATAGGCAGTTGTTTCTTTCATAGCGCGAGTACCTTGATCAGAGAACTCTTTTGAACTACCGTCACTGAAGACAATTTTATTGATGTACATTGGTTTATAATAGATACCACCGTTAGCGAAAGCAGCATAGGCAGCAGCCATTTTCTCACTACTTGCACCGTACTGTTTACCTGATTCGGTCGTATTACTTGAAATTGCGTTTGCGTATACCATGGTTGGATAATCAATGCCTAAACCATTTAGGAAACCTTTTGCTTTATCGAGTCCAACTCTATCGAGAGTTTCAACGGCTGGTACGTTACGAGATTGTTGGATAGCAGTTTGAAGGGTAATATTACCATAATACCCCCTATCCCAGTTATAAACAGGAATGTTAGTGCCTGGATAGTTGTACGGAACATCCTTCAGCATGTAGGCAGTAGAGTCATAAATGCCATATTCTAATGCAGGGGCATAGTCTGTGATTGGTTTCATGGTAGAACCCCAGTCACGGTTGGTTTCAACGGCTTGGTTAATACCAAAAGATACGTTGCTGGCTTGGTGGCGAGAGCCGAGTTGAGCAATAACCTTACCATTTGATACATCAATAATAGTAGAAGCTGCTTGGATTTCATCATCTGGATAGTTTACATATTCATCCGTGTTGTATACATCCCAAAGTCGTTTTTGAACGTCTTGGTCGACGTTGGTATAGACTTCCATACCAGTAGTCAAGAGGTTGTAACCTGTTTCATTTTCAACTTGTTCAATGACTTCTTTGAGGTAATTGTCTAAGTAAGGAGGGTAGCTGTTACTTCCTTTGAGGCTTTGTAAACCATCAGTAATCGGTGTGTTAATAGCTGTTTCGTATTGCTCGGATGTGAGATAGCCTTGATTTTGCATCTCTGATAGGACTAGATTGCGACGTTCAGTGGCTTCTTCTGGATGGGAATAAGGATCATATTGGTTAGGAGCCTGTGGCATTCCAGCGAGCAGTGCAAGTTGTGGAATAGACAAATCTTTTAAGTCTTTACCATAGTAGTTTTGCGCTGCAGTCTGCATACCATAGTTACCATTTGACATGTATACTTTATTGATGTAATATGTCAAAATTTCTTGTTTGGTTGCAGTTCTTTCTAGCTGGATGGCTAACCATGCTTCTTGGGCCTTACGAGAGATAGTTTGATCTGACGAAGATGTTGAGAAATATGTTAATTTAATCAACTGCTGGGTCAAGGTTGAACCACCTTGAAGACCGTTGCTTCGAAGATTTCGTAAGAAGGCGCCCATGATACGGATGCTATCAATCCCTCTGTGGTTGAAAAAACGATGGTCTTCAATAGAGACAATTGCATTAACAAGATTTGTTGGAATTTCACTACTTTGAGCATTTACACGACGCTCCGCACCTAAGTCTGCAATCAATTCATTTTTACTGTCGTAAATTTTACTTGAAGTTGTTGCGACTAGTTTGCTTTCCGTAAGTTCAGGCGCTTTAGATGCATAATAGAAGAAGACACTTCCACCGATTAGTATCGAAGCGATAAAGGCAGCTAAGATTCCAATTCCTAGATATTTAGCAATGCGCCAGATAAGTTGTTTATTCATTTGTTTTACCACCTAGTAAATGTTGTTTGACGATATCGAGATAAGGTATTTGAGGAAAGGCTTGTTGTTCAATTACAAAACCGTGCTCTCGAATATAATCAAGCGGCATTGATTTTTTCCCCATATCCTGACGATAAAAACGGATGAGGTCAATTGCCGGTAATAAATACGTTTCCTGATAAGAAGAAAAATGGATTAAGACGAAGCAAATTCCTTTTTGTTCAAGGACCTGTTCCATATGCTGTATCTGATGAGAATGGAAGTTCTTCATCGGGAAAGCATTCTTTTGTCTGGTTTCCTTTGCTTCGAAATCAATGTAAAATCCTTCATAAACACCCGAGTAGTCAGTAGTTGAAGCTTGTCTAAAATAGGCTTCGACAATTTTAGCGCGACTCCGTTGAGGGTAGTCTACCCGAACAATCTGAACTGGGGTTGGCTTTTTGTGAATGACTGCTATTCCATGTGATAGATAGTAGTCATTGGTAGCATTAATCATCTTTTCAAAGCTCATACCTCGATTTGCGAAATTTTTAGTTTGAGGTAGAGAAGTTTTGCTTGGTTTAGATGAAAGTTTATGTGGATAGTTGACCATAGTCCTCCTTATTGGTACAATAACATCACTCTATTATACCACAAAGGTCAACAGAAAGGGTGAAAAAATGCATACAGCCTTGGTTTTGGGATACTCAGCTTTTGATTTGGGATTATTTAATGAAAAGGATGTTCGTTTAAAAATTATCAAAAAAGCTATTCGTAGAGATTTGGAAAGAATGGTTGAGGAAGGCCTGAAATGGCTCGTTTTTACGGGGACTCTTGGTTTTGAACATTGGGTTTTAGAAGTCGCCAAGGAAATGAAAGAAGACTATGGATTTCAACTAGCGACTATTTTTGACTTTGAGACACATGGTTCGAATTGGAATGAAGCTAATCAGATCAAATTGAGTGATTTTAAACAGGTCGATTTTGTCAAATATGCCTATCCAACTTATGAGCACAAAGGTCAATTGAGAGATTATCAGATTTTTTTACTCGAAAATACGGATGGCGCCTATATTTTTTACGACGAAGATAACGAAACAAAAATGAGATTTTTTTACGAACTGATGAAAAAGAAAGACAACTATATGACAAAAATATTAACATTTGAGGATTTAAATGAAGTGGCCGAAAATTTTTCCGAAAATTGAGGCTTTGACCTTGCTTTTTGTTTGCTTTTTTTTATATAATAATACTAGTAACTGAGAATGGAGAGAGACATGGCAAGTATTATTTTTACAGCAAAGGATATTTTTGAGCAGGATTTCGGAAGAGAAGTACGTGGATACAGTAAAGCAGAGGTAGATGAATTCTTAGATGACGTTATCAAGGACTATGAAACCTATGCAGCGTTGGTTAAATCACTACGTTTGGAAGTCGCAGAATTGAAAGAGCAATTGGCGAACAAACCTCAGGCGGCACCTGTATCTGTAACGTCTGAACCTGCTGAGCTTGGAAGTACGACTTCTATGACTAATTTTGATATCCTGAAACGCTTGAATCGTCTTGAAAAAGAAGTATTTGGCAAACAAATCGTAGAAAATTCTGATTTCTAAGAATCATACAGTTGTGCAATTTTTGGATAATCGCGTGGAGAGTTTATCTTTTCATGAGGAAAGTCCATGCTAGCACAGGCTGTGATGCCTGTAGTGTTTGTGCTAGGCGAAACCATAAGCCTAGGGACGAGAAATCGTTACGGCGAGTGAATAGACTAAGTTTTCGGATATGTTTTAGTAGCTCTGAAAGTGCCACAGTGACGAAGTCTCTCTGGAAACAGAGAGAGTGGAACGCGGTAAACCCCTCAAGCTAGCAACCCAAATTTTGGTCGGGGCATGGAGTGCACGGAAACGAACGTAGTACTCTGACTGCTAGCAGCTTCTAGCTGTTAGTGGTAGACAGATGATTATCGAAAGAAGTGGTCCTAGTCACTTCTGGAACAAAACATGGCTTATAGAAAATTGCATATAGGTTGGGGCTGAGAAATTTTCTCAACCTCATTTTTTAAAGGTGAACAAGAGAAAGGTCTTTAAAGACTGACATGAAACAAACATTTAACTTAATAGCGACTGCTGCAGCAGGCTTAGAGGCTGTTGTAGGTCGTGAAGTGCGTGCACTTGGCTATGATTGTCAAGTTGAGAATGGTCGCGTTCGCTTTGAAGGGGATGTAAAGACAATTATCGAAACTAATTTGTGGCTACGAGCTACAGATAGGATCAAGATTGTTGTTGGGACTTTTCCCGCAAAAACATTTGAAGAGCTTTTTCAAGGAGTTTTTGCCTTAGATTGGGAAAACTATCTTCCACTCGGAGCACGTTTCCCAATCTCTAAGGCTAAGTGTGTCAAATCAAAACTTCATAACGAACCTAGTGTCCAGGCTATTTCTAAAAAGGCAGTTGTCAAGAAATTGCAGAAACATTATGCTCGACCAGAAGGTGTTCCGCTGATGGAAAATGGTCCAGAGTTTAAAATAGAGGTTTCAATTCTTAAAGATGTTGCGACTATCATGATTGACACAAGTGGCTCTAGTCTTTTCAAACGAGGTTATCGTACTGAAAAAGGTGGTGCTCCTATTAAAGAGAACATGGCAGCAGCAATTCTGCAATTATCAAACTGGTATCCTGATAAACCCTTGATTGATCCGACCTGCGGTTCAGGAACCTTCTGTATTGAGGCAGCTATGATTGCTCGTAATATGGCGCCAGGCTTACGCCGTTCCTTTGCTTTCGAGGATTGGAACTGGGTTAGCGACCGGTTAATTCAGCAAATTCGTACGGAAGCTAGCAAGAAGATTAATCGTGAGATTGAACTAGATATCATGGGCTGCGATATTGATGGTCGTATGGTAGAAATTGCGAAGGCAAATGCTCAGGCTGCGGGAGTTTCTAAGGATATCCACTTTAAGCAGATGCGCGTGCAGGATTTGCGAACGGACAAGATCAATGGAGTTATTATTTCGAATCCACCGTATGGAGAACGCTTGTCAGATGATGCAGGAGTAACCAAGCTCTATACTGAGATGGGAGAAGTATTTGCCCCCCTTAAAACATGGAGTAAATTTATCCTGACTAGTGATGAAGCTTTTGAAAGTAAATATGGTAGTCAGGCAGATAAAAAACGGAAACTCTATAACGGTACCTTGAAAGTTGATTTATATCAATATTTTGGTCAACGAGTGAAAAGACAAGATGTCAAATTAGAAAGGAATGCAAATGAGTAAGAAAAGACGTAACCACCATCATAAGGGTGAGCAAGAATCTAAATTTGAATTTGAAGAAGCGAAAGATTTAACGGTTGGTCAGGCCATTCGTAAGAACGAAGAAGTTGAGGCAGGTGTAACTCCAGAAGATACGGTCTTGGACAAATATATTAAACAACATCGTGAAGAAATCGAAGCTGATAAGTTTGAAAATTTACAAACAAAAAAAGACCAGCCTGCTCAAAGCTTGGATGATATGATTCAAGAAGTGAGAGAAACGACTGAAAAAGAAAATACATCAAGTTCAGAAGGGGAAACAATTGCAGATGCAGTAGCTGCAGAGACCACGGAGATTGTAGCTCAAGAAGTTGATGCTGAAGAAACAAAAGTTCTCGAGCAACCTTTTAAAAACGAATTGGATGCTGTTGAAATGGCTGAAGTTGCTAATTCGCAAGCTGCAGTAGTTGATGAAGAAACTGACGAACAACTGCAACCCTTGTCTCGTTCTGATCAGCCTATTGAGAAGCCAAAAAGTAAGAAAAAATTGGCAATCCTGTCAGTCATTATTTTAGTCTTCCTCTTAATTTTGGGAGGTTCATATTACGTTTATCGCCAAATTTCTCGTTCTTCTCAAGAAATTCAAACGAAAGCGGCAGATTCAGGTCTGGTAAGTAATCAGTCAGTTTTGGAACAATTTAATACTCTCTACGATACATTCTATACCGATGAAAACAAAACGGCTCTTAAAAATAGCCAGTTTAGTCAACTGAATCAATTGAAGGAGCTTCTGGATAAACTTGAGGGAGCGAGAGAATATACTCTTGCCAAATCAAAATATGATAGCTTGGAAACTCAGATAAAAGCAATTCAAGAAGTTAATTCTCAATTTGAAACTCCAGCTATTACAGATGGTGTCTTGGATACAAACGCAAAAATCAAAGCAGACGCGAAATTTACAGATATCAAAACTGGAAATACAGAAATTGATAAATTGCTAGATAAAGCAATCAGTCTTGGTAAGAGTCAACTAGCAAGTACGACGACAGATTCGACAACAGCAGCGAGCCAGGAAGTGTCAAGTCCAACTACAGAAAGCAGTCCCTCTACTTCAATAAGCGATTCTTCTGCATCTACTAATGGTGGCTTATCGAGTGAAGGCGTTAATTTGCAAAGAGGTGTGAGCCGAGTACCGTACAATCAATCAGCTGTTAATGACAGCAGTAACCCTGCTTGGACATTTGCAGATGGTGTCCTTGAAAGAATTCTTGAGACATCACGTGCGCGTGGATACATCACTGGAAACAAATATATCTTGGAACGTGTGAATATTGTTAATGGCAATGGTTACTACAATCTTTATAAACCAGATGGAACTTATCTCTTTACCCTTAACTGTAAGACAGGTTACTTTGTAGGGAATGGTTCTGGCCATGCTGATGATTTAGACTACTAGTTAAATTGTTATAAAATTCTTTCTTTTCACAGATAAACATGATAAAATAAAACATATTAAATAAGAGGAGTGTCACATGACAAAAGCTAACTTTGGTGTTGTTGGTATGGCCGTAATGGGTCGTAACCTTGCCCTTAATATCGAATCTCGTGGTTATACAGTTGCTATTTATAACCGTAGTAAAGAAAAAACTGAAGATGTGATTGCTTGCCATCCTGATAAAAACTTTGTGCCAAGCTATGATATCGAAAGCTTCGTAAACTCTATTGAAAAACCACGTCGTATTATGCTTATGGTTCAAGCAGGACCTGGTACAGATGCAACAATCCAAGCCCTTCTTCCACACTTGGATAAAGGTGATATCTTGATCGATGGAGGGAATACTTTCTATAAAGATACTATTCGTCGTAATGAAGAATTGGCGAACTCAGGTATCAACTTTATCGGTACAGGTGTTTCTGGTGGTGAAAAAGGTGCCCTTGAAGGTCCTTCTATCATGCCTGGGGGACAAAAAGAAGCTTATGACTTGGTAGCAGATGTTCTTGAAGAAATCTCTGCTAAAGCACCAGAAGATGGAAAACCATGTGTAACATACATCGGTCCTGATGGAGCTGGTCACTACGTGAAAATGGTCCACAATGGGATTGAGTACGGTGACATGCAATTGATCGCAGAAAGCTACGATCTTATGCAACACTTGCTTGGTCTTTCAGCAGAAGACATGGCTGAAATCTTTACTGAGTGGAACAAGGGTGAATTGGACAGCTACTTGATTGAAATCACAGCTGATATCTTGAGCCGTAAAGATGATGAAGGTCATGAAGGACCAATTGTAGACTATATCCTTGATGCTGCAGGTAACAAGGGAACTGGTAAATGGACTAGCCAATCAGCACTTGACCTTGGTGTGCCATTGTCTCTTATCACTGAGTCAGTATTTGCGCGTTACATCTCTACTTACAAAGAAGAACGTGTTCATGCTAGCAAAGTTCTTCCAAAACCAGCTGCTTTCAAATTTGAGGGTGACAAGGCTGAGTTGATCGAAAAAATCCGCCAAGCTCTTTACTTCTCAAAAATCATTTCTTATGCACAAGGTTTTGCGCAATTGCGAGTAGCTTCTAAAGAGAATAACTGGAACTTACCATTTGCTGACATCGCTTCTATCTGGCGCGATGGATGTATCATCCGTTCTCGTTTCTTGCAAAAGATTACAGATGCATACAACCGTGATGCAGACCTTCCTAACCTTCTTTTGGATGAGTACTTCTTGGATGTTACTGCTAAGTACCAACAATCTGTTCGTGACATCGTAGCTCTTGCTGTTCAAGCTGGTGTACCAGTACCAACATTCTCAGCAGCCATTACTTACTTTGATAGCTACCGTTCAGCTGATCTTCCAGCAAACTTGATTCAAGCGCAACGTGACTACTTTGGTGCTCACACTTACAAACGCAAAGACAAAGAAGGAACATTCCACTACTCTTGGTATGACGAAAAATAAGTAGGTCAGCCATGGGGAAACGGATTTTGTTACTTGAGAAAGAAAGAAATCTAGCTCATTTTTTAAGTCTGGAACTCCAAAAAGAGCAATACCGAGTTGATCAGGTAGAAGAGGGACAAAAAGCCCTTTCCATGGCTCTTCAGACAGACTATGACTTGATTTTACTGAATGCTCATCTATGGGATATGACAGCTCAGGATTTTGCAGATAAGTTGAGTCGCACCAAGTCAGCGTCGGTTATCATGATTTTGGATCATCGAGAAGAATTGCAAGGCCAACTTGAAACAATCCAGCGTTTCGCTGTTTCGTATATCTATAAACCAGTCATTATCGATGATTTGGTCAATCGTATTGCAGCGATTTTCCGAGGTCGGGACTTCATTGATCAACATTGTAGTCAGATGAAGGTTCCTACATCCTATCGCAATCTGCGTATGGATTTAGAAAACCACACTGTCTATCGTGGCGATGAGATGATCGCTTTGACTCGGCGTGAGTATGATCTTTTAGCAACCCTTATGGGAAGCAAAAAGATCTTAACTCGTGAGCAGTTGCTGGAAAGTGTTTGGAAGTATGAAAGTGCGACCGAAACCAATATTGTGGATGTTTATATCCGTTATTTACGTAGCAAACTTGACGTAAAAGGTCAAAAGAGCTACATCAAAACTGTGCGTGGTGTTGGGTATACCATGCAGGAATAAAAAAGCAGTTGCAGTTGTGTAACTGCTTTTTTAATATCTAAACAAGTTCAAACCGTTTTTTAAGTTAATCATTAAATATATTTCTTGCTCGGTGAAACTGAAAGGAAACAATCGCTTTTTTTGTGAAAATATAATAAAATAGAAAGGAGTAAAGTTCTAAAATTTTATCTAGAAAAAGACGGTTTTCGTCTGATAGTAGGATTAAATGACAAAAGAAGTTGGTGTCGGTCAGGCACATAGTAAAATTATCTTAACCGGAGAGCATGCAGTGGTTTATGGCTACCCAGCCATCTCTTTACCTCTTTTAGAGGTAGAGGTGACTTGTCGGGTGGTTCCAGCAGCGACACCATGGCGTCTGTTTGAAGAGGACACCTTGTCCATGGCTGTTTATGCTTCTCTCGAGTATCTAAATATCAAAGATGCTTGCATTCGTTGTCAAATCGACTCGGCTATTCCTGAAAAACGTGGGATGGGATCTTCAGCAGCCATAAGTATTGCAGCCATTCGTGCAGTATTTGATTATTACCAGGCAGAACTTCCGCATGATGTTTTAGAGATTTTGGTCAATCGGGCGGAGATGATTGCCCATATGAATCCTAGTGGTTTAGATGCTAAGACCTGTCTTAGTGACCAACCTATCCGTTTTATCAAGAATGTTGGTTTTGAAGAATTAGCTATGGATTTGTCAGCTTATCTGGTCATTGCAGATACAGGAGTCTATGGGCACACTCGTGAAGCCATCCAAGTTGTAGAGAGCAAGGGCAAGGAAGCTCTGCCTTTCTTGCATGCATTAGGAGAATTAACCCAAGAAGCAGAAAAAGCTATTCAAACAAAAGATGCCGTGAAGCTGGGAGAAATTCTAACCAAAGCTCATGGAAATCTAAAAGAAATCGGAGTTAGTAGCCCTGAGGCAGATGCCTTGGTTGAAACTGCCCTTGAACATGGAGCTCTAGGAGCCAAGATGAGTGGTGGTGGTCTAGGCGGTTGCATCATTGCCTTGGTTGCTAATGTCAGTCAAGCACAAGAACTCGCAGAAAGATTAGAAGAGAAAGGAGCTGTTCAGACATGGATCGAAAGCCTGTAACAGTACGTTCCTATGCCAATATTGCTATTATCAAATATTGGGGTAAGAAAAAAGAAAAAGAGATGGTTCCCGCGACTAGCAGTATCTCTCTGACTTTAGAAAATATGTATACGGAGACGACACTTTCACCTTTGCAAGCAGATGCAAGCTCGGATGCTTTCTACATCAATGGTCAGTTGCAAAACGAAGCTGAGCATGTCAAAATGAGTAAAATCATTGACCGCTACCGTCCTGAAGGGGCAGGTTTTGTTCGTATCGATACCAAGAACAATATGCCAACAGCGGCAGGTCTTTCTTCAAGTTCCAGTGGTTTGTCTGCCCTGGTAAAAGCTTGTAATGCCTATTTCCAATTAGGACTAAATCGTAAAGAATTGGCTTTGGAAGCTAAGTTTGCATCGGGCTCTTCATCTCGTAGTTTTTATGGTCCCTTAGCAGCTTGGGACAAGGATAGTGGAGAAATCTATCCAGTTGAAACTGACTTGAAACTCTCTATGATTATGTTGGTCTTGGAAGACCAGAAAAAACCAATCTCTAGTCGGGATGGCATGAAACTCTGCGTGGAAACTTCAACAACATTTGAGGAGTGGATTCGTCAGTCTGAGCAAGACTACAAGGATATGCTAATCTACCTCAAGGAAAATGACTTTGAGAAAGTTGGAGTATTAACAGAAAAGAACGCTCTTGCCATGCATGCTACGACAAAAACTGCAAATCCGCCGTTCTCTTATCTCACAGATGCGAGTTATGAGGCTATGGATTTTGTTCGTCAGCTTAGAGAACAAGGAGAATCTTGTTACTTCACCATGGATGCGGGGCCTAATGTAAAGGTTCTTTGTTTAGAAAAAGACTTGGAACATCTATCAGAACTCTTAGGTCAACGCTATCGCTTAATCGTTTCAAAGACAAAGGATTTGAGCCAAGATGACGATTGTTAAAACTTGTGGAAAGCTCTACTGGGCTGGTGAGTATGCCATTTTAGAACCAGGGCAGTTGGCACTAATAAAAGCTATTCCCATCTATATGACAGCTGAGATTGAGTCCTCAGAAGTTTATCGACTCTACTCAGATATGTTTACTTATAGTGTAGATATGCGCCCAGATTCTTCCTATGCCTTGATCCAAGAAACAGTTGCCTTGGTGGAGTACTATCTGACTGCCCAAGGAGTTGACTTGCAGCCTTTTTTCCTAGATATTCGTGGGAAAATGGAGCGTCAGGGCAAGAAGTTTGGTCTGGGTTCTAGTGGTAGCGTCGTTGTATTGGTTATCAAGGCCATGCTTACTTTCTATGATAGACCAGCTGAAAGAGACCTCTTGTTTAAACTGGCGAGTGCTGTTCTTCTCAAACGTGGAGACAATGGTTCCATGGGTGACATTGCCTGTATCGTTTCAGAAGACCTGGTGCTCTATCAGTCGTTTGACCGGGAGAAAGTGGCACAATGGCTAGAAAAGGAAGACTTGCCAACTGTATTAGCACGTGATTGGGGCTTTTCTATTAGGAGTGTTGAACCGGCCTTGGACTTTGATTTTCTGGTAGGTTGGACCAAGGAAGTAGCGGTGTCTAGTCACATGGTTAAGCAAATCAAGAACAATATGAATACTAGCTTTTTGCAGGCTTCAAAAGAAACTGTAGACTCTTTGGTGAAGGCATTGCATGAAGGCCAAGAAGAAAAGATAATGGAGCTACTAGAACAAGCTAGTCAACTCTTAGAAAACTTGAGTTCAGATATTTACACCCCTTCTCTCAGACAATTAAAAAATGCCAGTCATGACTTGAAAGCTGTTGCTAAAAGTAGTGGCGCCGGTGGTGGAGATTGCGGCATTGCCCTTAGTTTTGACCAAGATTCGACCACATTACTGAAAAAACGCTGGGCTGATCTAGGGATTGAGCTCTTATATCAAGAAAGGATAGGACATGACGACGAATCGGAAGGATGAGCACATCCGCTATGCCCTTGAACAAAAAAGTTCTTACAATAGTTTTGATGAGGTGGAGTTAATCCACTCCTCACTACCCTTATATGACTTAGATGAGATTGATCTTTCGACAGAATTTGCAGGGCGAAAATGGGGTTTTCCTTTTTATATTAACGCCATGACAGGTGGGAGTGACAGGGGCAGAGAAATCAATCAAAAATTGGCTCAGGTGGCAGAGGCCTGTGGAATTTTATTTGTGACAGGTTCTTACAGTGCTGCTCTTAAGGATTCATCGGATGATTCTTTCTCAGTCAAAGCTAGTCACCCTAATCTTCTACTTGGAACCAATATTGGCCTAGACAAGCCTGTTGAATTGGGGATACAAACGGTCCAAGAGATGAAACCCCTTCTCTTACAAGTTCATGTGAATGTTATGCAGGAATTGCTCATGCCAGAAGGTGAGCGTCAATTTAGATTGTGGCAAAACAATCTGAAAGATTATGCTGATCAAATCTCTGTTCCCCTTGTTTTAAAAGAGGTCGGCTTTGGCATGGATGTGAAGACCATTGCTAAGGCATACGAGATAGGCATACGTACGGTTGATTTGTCTGGCCGTGGGGGAACTAGTTTTGCCTATATCGAAAATCGTCGTAGCGGTCAACGGGACTACCTCAATGATTGGGGGCAATCGACCATGCAGGCTCTAATCAATGCCCAAGACTGGAAAGATAAGATGGAGCTTCTGGTAAGCGGAGGTGTTCGCAATCCACTAGACATCATCAAATGCTTGGTCTTTGGGGCCAAGGCGGTTGGACTCTCACGCACCATGTTAGAGCTGGTTGAGAATTACTCAGTTGATGTCGTTATTTCCATTGTTGAAGGTTGGAAGGAAGACCTACGCTTGATTATGTGTGCCCTTAATTGTGCAAGGATTGAGGATTTGCAAGAGGTCGACTATCTCCTTTATGGAAAATTAAAAGAAGCAAAAGATCAACTATAAGGAGGTCGGGATTTTGGTCCCGGTCTTTTTATCATTCCTCAGACTGATGTGACATTTTGGTTTTGTGATACAATAAAATAGAGAGGACGGTTACATGAGAAAATTTCAAATTTTTCTATTTATTGAAGCTTGTTTATTGACAGGAGCTCTGATTATGATGGTATCAGAGCATTTTTCCCGTTTTCTGCTAATCTTGCTCTTGTTTTTACTGCTGATTCGATACTATACTGGAAGACAGGGTAATAACTTCATATTAGTGGCAGTGAGCATCCTATTTTTCTTTATCATCATGCTCAATCCCTTTGTCATTCTAGCTGTTTTTATGGCTCTGATTTACAGCCTATTCTTACTTTATCCTATGATGAACCAAGAAAAAGAAGATACCAATCTGATTTTTGAAGAAGTAGTGACGGTAAAGAGGGAGAAAAATCGCTGGTTTGGGAACCTTCATCACTTCTCAAGCTACCAGACTTGCCGCTTTGATGATATCAATCTTTTTCGTCTTATGGGAAAAGATACCATTCATCTAGAGCACGTGATTTTGAGCAATCATGATAATGTCATCATCTTGAGAAAATTAATAGGCACAACCAGAATTATTGTACCAGTGGATGTAGAAGTCAGCCTCAGTGTTAATTCTTTGTATGGAGATTTAACCTTCTTTGACCAGCCTAAGCGAGCTTTGCGCAATGAACAATTCCATCAAGAAACGAGAGATTATCTCAAGAGTCCTAAGAGTGTTAAGATTCTTTTGACAACCATGGTTGGAGATGTTGAGGTGGTGAGAGGATGAAAAAGCAACCCTATATTTTAATTGGACTCACCTCATTTCTCTTTGTTGCTTTTCTATTTCGAAGCATTTTTAAGGTCTTAGATTTGGAGTGGACTTCTCTCTTCCAAGATTTAGAAAAGACAGAAAAAGTCCTATTTCTAGCTTTGATGTTTAGTCTTGCCCTTGCTTTCTTATTGGTCCTATTTTGGACAATGGTTGACGAAATTTCAAGAAGAAGAATCCAAGCAAATCTTAAACGTCTGCTAGCTGGCAAAGATATTAAAAGTCTTGGAGATGCAGATTTAGACGCAAGTTTTAGAAACTTGTCAGGAAAGCTTGGTTTGTTGACAGAAGCTATTCAAAAAGCAGACAATCAGGCCTTAGTCAAAGAAGAAGAGATAGTTGAAAAGGAGCGCAAGAGAATTGCGCGTGACTTGCATGATACGGTTAGCCAAGAAATTTTTGCTGCCCATATGATGTTATCAGGACTCAGTCAACAAGCTTCGAAATTAGATAGAGAAAAGATGCAAACTCAGCTTCAGAGTGTGACTGCTATTTTGGAGACAGCCCAGAGAGATTTGCGTATTCTACTCTTGCATTTGCGTCCTATTGAACTGGAACAAAAGAGTTTGGTGGAGGGGATTCAGATACTCCTCAAAGAACTAGAAGAAAAAAGTGATCTGAAGGTAAGCTTTAAATATCAGGTAACTGCATTACCTAAAAAGATAGAAGAGCATATTTTCCGTATTGTCCAAGAATTGATTAGTAATACCCTTCGGCATGCGCAGGCTTCTTGTCTGGATGTTTACCTTTATCAAACGGAAACGGAATTGCAGTTGAAGGTGGCAGACAATGGGCGCGGTTTTCAACTAGATGATGGAGACGAACTGAGCTATGGTTTACGGGATATCAAAGAACGTGTAGAAGATATGGCTGGGACTATACAATTATTAACAGCTCCCAAGCAAGGTTTAGCAGTGGATATTCGCATTCCTTTGCTTGATTTGGATAAATAAGAGGAAGTAAGATGAAACTATTATTGGTAGATGACCACCAAATGGTGCGTCTGGGTTTAAAAAGTTATTTTGAATTACAAGATGATGTAGAGGTTGTAGGAGAAGCAACCAATGGAGCAGAAGGGGTTTCCATGGCCTTGGAACTCCGTCCTGATGTGATTGTCATGGATATTGTCATGCCTGAAGTCAACGGGATTGATGCAACACTAGCTATTCTCAAAGAATGGCCAGAGGCTAAAATCTTGATCGTGACTTCTTACCTAGACAATGAAAAAATTATGCCGGTCTTGAATGCTGGGGCTAGGGGTTATATGCTCAAGACTTCGAGCGCAGATGAGTTGCTGCACGCTGTTCGTAAGGTAGCAGCTGGTGAGTTTGCTATTGAACAAGAGGTGAGCAAGAAGGTAGAATACCACCGTAATCACGTCGAACTACATGAAGATCTGACAGCTCGTGAACGAGATGTCCTTCAACTAATCGCTAAAGGCTATGAAAATCAGCGTATTGCAGATGAGCTTTTTATCTCCCTAAAGACTGTTAAAACTCATGTTTCGAACATTCTTGCTAAACTTCAGGTTAGTGACCGTACCCAGGTAGCCGTTTACGCCTTTCAGCATCACCTGGTAGGTCCTGACGAATTTTAAGGAAGCTATGATGTAACTTAAGCATGGATGAAAAGCGCATCCATTACTTGAAAAAATTCGCTACTATATGGTATAATGGACTGTATTAAAAATTTTAAGGAGAAATGACAGAATGTCTGTATCATTTGAAAACAAAGAAACAAACCGTGGTGTCTTGACTTTTACTATCTCTCAAGACCAAATCAAACCAGAATTGGACCGTGTATTTAACTCAGTAAAGAAAACTCTTAACGTTCCAGGTTTCCGTAAAGGTCACCTTCCACGTCCTATCTTCGACCAAAAATTTGGTGAAGAAGCACTTTACCAAGATGCAATGAACGCTCTTTTGCCAGATGCTTATGAAGCAGCTGTTAAAGAAGCTGGTCTTGAAGTAGTTGCTCAACCAAAAATTGACGTAACTTCTATGGAAAAAGGTCAAGACTGGGTTATTACTGCAGAAGTTGTTACAAAACCTGAAGTTAAATTGGGTGAATACAAAAACCTTGAAGTTTCAGTTGATGTAGATAAAGAAGTAACTGACGCCGATGTAGATGCACGTATCGAACGTGAACGCAACAACTTGGCTGAGTTGGTAATCAAAGATGGTGCTGCTGAAGAAGGCGACACTGTTGTTATCGACTTCGTTGGTTCTATCGACGGTGTTGAATTTGACGGTGGAAAAGGTGAAAACTTCTCACTTGGACTTGGTTCAGGACAATTCATCCCTGGATTTGAAGACCAATTGGTTGGACATTCAGCTGGTGAAACTGTTGACGTTATCGTAACATTCCCAGAAGACTACCAAGCAGAAGATCTTGCAGGTAAAGAAGCTAAATTCGTAACAACTATCCACGAAGTAAAAGCTAAAGAAGTTCCAGCTCTTGACGATGAACTTGCAAAAGACATCGACGAAGAAGTTGAAACTCTTGACGAATTGAAAGAAAAATACCGCAAAGAATTGGCTGCTGCTAAAGAAGAAGCATACAAAGATGCCGTTGAAGGTGCAGCAATCGATAAAGCTGTAGAAAATGCTGAAATCGTTGAGCTTCCAGAAGAAATGATCCACGAAGAAGTTCACCGTTCAGTAAATGAATTCCTTGGCAACTTGCAACGTCAAGGTATCAACCCTGACATGTACTTCCAAATCACTGGAACTACTCAAGAAGACCTTCACAAACAATACGAAGCAGAAGCTGAGTCACGTACGAAGACTAACCTTGTAATCGAAGCTGTTGCGAAAGCTGAAGGATTTGACGCTACTGAAGAAGAAATCCAAAAAGAAATCGAGCAATTGGCTGCAGATTACAACATGGAAGTTTCTCAAGTACAAAGCTTGCTTTCAGCAGATATGTTGAAACATGATATCACAATCAAGAAAGCTGTTGAATTGATCACAAGCACTGCAACAGTAAAATAATCTGAAAAGATAAAAAACCACCGGATTCGGTGGTTTTTTTGTGCTTTATTTTCCGAAAAACTCATCAAGGTCATCTTGACTAATTCCAATCATAGCTGGAATACTAGTCCAGTTTTCTTCAGTTAGGATATAAGGTTGATGTGGATCAATCTGGTTTTCAGTTTCAAGAATTGGCTCATTTACTTCTTCAGAGCTTTCAGTTAGTTCAATAAAACGTTCTATTAGGTAAGTTTTGCGAGAGGTTCCGATATGTTTAGTTGCATAATCAAAGGCTTGAAGTTCACCGAGTAGAATGAGTTTGCTTTTAGCCCGAGTAATAGCAGTGTAGATGAGGTTACGCTCCAACATACGCTTGCTAGCACTGGTGATGGGAAGAAAGACAACTGGGAATTCACTTCCTTGAGATTTATGGATACTCATGGCATAAGCAAGACGAATCTTGTACCATTCATTTCGAGGATAGGAAACCTCGTTCCCATCAAAATCAATCATCATTTCGTCTTGTTTAGATTCAGTGTATTTTCCAGGAATGAGGTCCGTGATGTAGCCTAGGTCTCCGTTAAAAACATTGACTTCTGCATCGTTAACCAAATGAATGACCTTATCTCCGCTACGATACTGAAACTGACTTGCTTCAAAACTAATCTGTCCTTTTTTAAGAGGATTGAGCAGTTCTTGCATGAGTTGATTGATGGCATCAATCCCTGCTGCTCCACGATACATAGGAGCTAGAACTTGGATGTCTCGTGCAGGGATGCCACTTCTGATGGCAGCGTCTAGGATTTTTTCAATGGTCGCTGGGATCTGGTTACTAGCGATTTCAAAGTAGGAACGGTCTGCTTTTTTATGAGTGAAATCTGCAGGTAAAATTCCCTGACGAATCTGACTCGCAAGTGTGACAATGGTTGATTCTTCGCTCTGGCGGTAGATTCGTTCCAAGCGTGTTTGCGGAATACTTGAAATTTGGAGTAAGTCAGCCAGAACTTGACCTGGGCTAACCGATGGCAACTGATCACTATCTCCAACGATGAGAATTTTACTAGTAGAGGAGATATTTGAGAAGAGTTGATTGGCTAGCCAAGTATCTACCATAGAGAATTCGTCTACGATGATAAAGTCAGCATCTAGATAATCCTCCAAATGGCTTGTGTCGTCGTCACCAGTCATACCCAAGTGGCGGTGAATGGTTGCACTCGGCAAGCCTGTTAGTTCATTCATGCGACGAGCTGCACGACCAGTTGGAGCAGCAAGGAGAATCGGTAGATTACTTTTCTTTCGAAGGTCCAGTCCTTCTAATAGAGCATAGACGGCAATAATCCCATTGATAACAGTGGTCTTACCTGTACCAGGTCCACCTGTCAGGATAAAGACCTTGTTTTGGATAGCATCGCAGATTGCCTGTTTTTGAATGGCATCGTATTGGATGCCTAATTCTTCCTCAACAATTGCGATCTGCTCCTGGATGATTTCTGTTTCTTGTTTATCGGTTTCTTCTTTTTCAAGGATACGAATGAGGTGATTGTGAATCCCTTCTTCTGCAAAAAAGAGACTGTTATCAAAGATTTTAGTGTCAACCTGTTGGACTTTTTCTTCTTCAATGAGATTGGACAATTCTTGAGCAAGTTGACTTGGTTCCAGTTCTACAGGACGTGAGGATTCCAGTAGATTTAGAGTCTTTTCTAATAAGTCTCTAGCTTCAACATAAGTATCCCCACTTTCCATACAAGCGTTTAAAAGGCTATGAATGAGTCCTGCTCGGAAACGTTCAGGTGCTTGGCTTTCAATGCCCAATTCTTGTGCTAATTGGTCAGCGATGGTAAAGCCTAAGCCCTTGATATCTTCTACCAACTGGTAGGGATAATTTTCAACGATATCAATAGTTTCCTCTTTGTAGGTATCCTGAATTTGAATAGCTAATTTATTAGGAATGCCATAGTTGGCAAGCTTGGCCAAAACCATCTCAGTTCCGTAGTTGAGACGGAGTGAAGATACAAAGGCCTCACGACTTTTAGAAGATAGTCCTGAGATGGTTTCGAGTTTCTCAGGATGCTCCAGGATTTCATCAATGGTATTTTCTCCGTAGAGTTCCACAATCTTTTGAGCAATTTTGAGACCAATTCCTTTGAAGTGGCTACTTGAGAAATACTTGACCAAGCCCTTGCTAGTCGGTTTTGCTCTTTCATAACGGGTAATTTGTAGTTGTTCTCCGTATTTGGAGTGTTGGACAATCTGCCCCCAAAAAGTGTATTCCTCTCCCTCGATGACATCAGCCATGGTCCCTGTAACAATGATCTCGAAATCATCAAAGTCCTCAGCATTGGTATCTTCGATATCAAGGAGAAGAATACGATAAAAATTACTGACATTTTCAAAAATAATACGTTCAATCGTACCTGTAAAATAGACTTCCATATAATTCCTTTACATTCATGAATGAAAATCATATCATTCAAAATAGAATGAGAAGAGGCTGAGATTAGTATTCTCGGCCTCTTAGTATTTTTAAACTGTTCCGATACGTTTGAGTGGCCAGAAACGGAATTTTGCCTCTCCAATGATATCTTTTGCTTTAAAAGTACCAACATGTCGGCTATCACTAGATACCAGACGGTCATCACCAAGTAGGAGGTATTGCCCCTCTGGAACAGTGAAGGTGAAGCTAGTGTTGTAATTTACATCTAAGGTGAATGCTTGAGCTTTTTCAGCAAGACTTCTGAAGTACTCGCCTTTTTTTCCATCCCAACTATCACCAGTATAGGTAGATTGGAGTTTATCCTCCTTAAAGCGTTTAAGATACTCTGCTAGATAAGGTTCATCGGTTTCTTGTCCATTGATATAAAGCTTATCATTTTCATAACGAATAGTATCACCGGGTAATCCGATTACCCGTTTCACAATATCTTTATTTCCCTCATCTTCATGAGCAACCACAATATCAAAACGATTGATTGGGAGATGTTTAACCACAAAGAGGATTTCTCCATCTGCTAGAGTAGGGTCCATTGAGTGTCCTTCTACACGCACATTACTCCAGAGAAAGAGACGACTAAGCCCTACTAGTGCGATAAGTAGAATGATAACTCCCCATTCTTTTAAAAAATTTATAATGTATTTCATAATTTACCTTTCTAGCATTTTTTTTGCTTTTTCAGTATTTTTAAAGTGTAGTTTGGCGCAGAAGTTGAGTCCCTGCATACCGTAAGCTTGAAGGACTTGGCTAGCTATCTTATCAGAAGCCGTTCCAGCCCCGCTTGGAAGTTGAAAACCAAGTTCTCGTCCTAGATTTTCAAGATTTTCTAGAAAGAGATCACGCGCAATGATAGAGCTAACCGCGACAGCTAAGTACTTACCTTCAGCTTTTTCCTCAAGTGTAACTGGATTTGAGAAATGATTGGCTTCATTTTTTAAGTACTTCTCATAGTTTTGAGTACTCGTAAAGGCATCAATAACAATCTTTTCTGGCTCAAATCCCTTTTGAAGGAGGAGAAAAATTGCTTGATTATGAAGAGCTACCTTGACAGAAACAGCATTGTAGCGCTCACCAATCACTTCGTTATACTTGCTTGGAGAAAGTAGTAGTGCCTGATGTTGGATTTTTTCCTTCAAAATGGGAGCCAGTTGACGAATCTTTTGATCTGTCAGTGTTTTAGAATCCCCAACTCCTAGTTTTCGTAAAAAATCATGCTGGTCAGGAGTTACAAAGGATGCCACTACAGCTAGACCACCGAAGTAGGAACCATTTCCGACCTCATCTGTTCCGATTAAGGGGAAATTTTGCCCTCTAGTAACTTGTGCTACTTGATACCCAAAAAAGCTGGCATAGTTTTCAGCGGCTTCACCTTGCAAGAGAACTTTTCCAGATGTATAAATGGAAACAGTGGCTTGGGGAAGCTTGAAAAAGTAGCGAATATAAGGATTTTTACTTGGAGCGAGGGTTTGTTCATGCTTTTGCACAAAAGCTTGAATTTCCTCTTCACTCGGAGTCAATGTGATACTTGCCATAGTCTTTATTGTACCATAAAAGCAGTAGAATTGGTTAAAACTGACAAACTTAGTGAAATTTGGTATAATATCGTGAGGTGAATTTTATGGCAAATTTAAATCGATTCAAGTTTACATTTGGGAAAAAAACATTAACGCTGACAACTGAACATGACAATCTTTTCATGGAGGAGATTGCGAAAGTTGCAACGGAAAAATATGAAGCAATCAAAGAACAAATGCCTGGAGCTGATGATGAAACAGTAGCTATCTTATTAGCAGTTAACTGCTTGTCTACTCAGCTTAGTCGTGAGATCGAGTTTGATGATAAGGAGCAAGAGTTAGAATCACTCCGTTATAAGGTGGTTGCGGCTAAACAAGAACAGAGTAAGATTGAGGATTCCCTATGATTTCTTTCCTACTCTTATTAATTCTTGCTTGGAGCTTTTATATTGGCTATCGCAGAGGAATCGTGTTACAAGCTTTTTATCTTGTAGCGACGATTGTTTCCGCTTATTTAGCAAGCAAGTCTTACCAGTCTTTAGGACAGAAGTTCAACTTGTTAATCCCCTATGCCAATCCCCAGGAAGGACAGGGAACTTTCTTTTTCCCATCCAATCAACTTTTCCAATTGGATAAGGTTTTTTATGCGGGTATCGGTTTCCTCTTGGCCTTTACAGTCTTTTATTGCATCAGTCGTTTGCTTGGTCTTTTTCTAAACCTAGTGCCAACTAAGATACTTGATGGGAAATACTACCGTATTGGTGCGGGTGTTCTATCAGTCGGAGTAACCTTATTTGTTCTCCAGATGATGCTAACCATCCTCGCGACTGTACCATTACAAATTGTTCAAAATTCACTTGAAAATAGCTTTGTAGCTAGACATATCATCCAAAGCATTCCATTCACAACTAGTTTCATCAAACAGCTTTGGGTGACTAAATTAATCGGATAAAAAGGGCGGGAACTATTCCTAGCCTTTTGTTTACAATTTCAAAAGTAAGAGATTGATTTAAAAACTTGAAAATGAAAAAAAGCCATAACTTTTTTACTAAGGAAATAAGATGAATACAAAAATACTAGAAACGTTAGAATTTAACAAGGTCAAGGCTTTATTTGAACCCCATCTTTTGACCGAGCAGGGACTAGGGCAGTTAAAAGAACTTGCTCCAACGGATAAAGGTGACAAGATAAAACAGGCTTTCGCAGAGATGAAGGAGATGCAGGAGCTTTTTGTGGAGCATCCTCATTTCAGCATTTCGGAAACAAAAGACATTGCTTCAACCTGCAAACGTTTGGAGATGGGTGCTGACCTCAATATCGAGGAATTTCTCCTTCTCAAACGTGTCATATTTGCCAGTCGTGAATTGAAAAACTTCTATGACAATCTTGAAAATGTACGCTTGGATCACCTAGCAAATTGGTTTGAGAAACTTCATGATTTCCCACATCTGCAAGGAAACCTTCAAGCCATCAACGAAGCAGGATTTATTGAGAATTTTGCCAGTGAAGAATTAGCACGAATCCGCCGTAAAATCCATGACAGTGAGAGCCAAGTTCGTGATGTCTTGCAAGAGCTTCTCAAGCAGAAGGCGCAGATGTTGACAGAAGGGATTGTCGCTAGTAGAAATGGTCGCCAAGTTCTTCCAGTTAAAAACACCTATCGGAACAAGATTGCTGGGGTCGTTCACGATATTTCTGCCAGTGGGAACACTGTTTATATCGAACCTCGTGAAGTAGTTAAGCTAAGTGAGGAAATTGCTAGTCTTCGTGCAGATGAACGCTATGAGATGATGCGTATCCTTCAAGAAATCTCTGAACGAGTAAGACCGCATGCGGATGAAATTACCAATGATGCCTGGATTATTGGACGTTTGGATTTGATTCGCACCAAGGTGCGTTTTATCCAAGAGACCGGAGCAGTGGTCCCTCAAGTATCTGAGGAACAGGAAATCCAACTCCTCCATGTTCGCCATCCTTTGGTTAAGAATGCTGTCGCAAATGATGTGCACTTTGGGAAGGATTTGACAGCTATCGTCATCACCGGTCCTAATACGGGTGGTAAGACCATCATGCTAAAAACCTTAGGATTGACGCAAGTCATGGCCCAGTCTGGGCTGCCAATTCTAGCCGATAATGGCAGTCGTGTAGGGATTTTCGAGGAGATTTTTGCCGATATTGGAGATGAACAATCCATCGAGCAAAGTCTCTCAACCTTCTCTAGTCATATGACCAATATCGTTGATATTCTTGGTAAAGTCAACCAAAACTCGCTCTTGTTACTGGATGAGCTTGGAGCAGGAACGGATCCTCAGGAAGGTGCAGCCCTTGCCATGTCTATCTTAGAAGACTTGCGTTTGCGTCAAGTCAAGACTATGGCAACCACTCACTATCCTGAGCTCAAGGCTTACGGGATTGAAACAGCTTATGTTCAGAATGCCAGCATGGAGTTTGATACAGCTAGCCTGCGTCCAACTTATCGCTTTATGCAAGGCGTACCTGGTCGAAGCAATGCATTTGAAATTGCCAAACGTCTAGGATTGTCGGATATCATTGTAGGTGACGCTAGCAAGCAGATTAACCAAGACAATGATGTCAATCGCATCATTGAGCAATTGGAAGAACAAACACTTGAAAGTCACAAACGTCTTGAAAATATCCGCCAAGTCGAGCAAGAGAACCTCAAGATGAATCGTGCACTTAAAAAACTCTACAATGAGCTTAACCGTGAAAAGGAAACAGAACTCAATAAGGCGCGTGAGCAAGCTGCTGAGATTGTTGAATTAGCTCTGGCAGAAAGTGATGATATTCTAAAAAATCTTCATAGCAAATCTCAACTAAAACCACATGAAATTATCGAAGCCAAGGCCAAGCTCAAGAAGTTAGCACCTGAAAAAGTTGACCTTTCTAAAAACAAGGTCCTCCAAAAGGCCAAGAAAAAACGAGCTCCAAAAGTTGGAGATGATATTATCGTTTTAAGCTATGGTCAACGTGGTACCTTGACCAATCAACTAAAGGATGGACGTTGGGAAGCACAGGTTGGCTTGATTAAGATGACACTTGAGGAAAAAGAGTTTGACTTGGTTCAAGCCCAGAAAGAAGCGCCAGTCAAGAAGAAACAAGTTAACGTCGTTAAACGTGCAGCAGGAAAAGGTCCACAAGCTCGACTAGACCTTCGTGGCAAACGCTACGAGGAGGCTATGGAAGCCTTGGATGCCTTTATCGACCAAGCCCTGCTCAACAATATGGCGCAAGTGGACATCATCCATGGTATCGGTACAGGAGTCATCCGTGAAGGGGTGACTAAGTACCTACAAAGAAATAAACAAGTCAAGAGCTTTGGCTATGCACCGCAAAATGCAGGTGGTTCTGGAGCGACTATCGTTACCTTTAAAGGCTAACCAAGCTATAGAATGAAATGTCAAAAGAGTACCTATCAAGTGATAAGTACTTTTTTTGATGAATCAATTTCAATCATTATTGTTAGTGAGTATTTTAAAAGGGGACAATCGTTTTATAGCCAAAAAAAAATTGATGAAGGCTTGTCTAGCTGAGCTTTAATTATGCTATACTGATAGTAACGTTATTTTCGGAGGTTAGCATGAAAAAACTTCCCTTGGCTTTTTCAGGTTGTTTATTGGGTTTAGCTGGTGCAGGCAATCTCATCTTGGATACTTTTCCGCTATTGTCCCACGTCTTTAGTTTGTCAGGATTGATTCTGTGGTTCTATTTTCTAGTAAGTCACCTCAGTCATTGGCAAGAAAGTAAGCAAGAGTTGAAGAAAGCCCCTCTTTTATCAGGTATGGCGACCTTTCCAATGGCAGGGATGATTTTATCGACCTATATGCTACGGACTCTACCAGTTAGCTTGAACTTCATCGCGCAGGTTCTCTGGTGGTTTGCCTTTCTACTGGATGTAGGCTTAATCATCTACTTTACTATCAATTACGTACAAGCTAAACCAAGGACGAGCGCAACGCCAAGTTGGACGGTTCTTTATGTGGGAATCGCAGTGGCAAGCTTGACCTACCCAGTAGTGGGGATAGTTGGTATTGCCTATGGAGCTTGGATTTTTGGCTTTATCTTAACCCTTTTCCTTTACCCTCTAATTTATCAAGATTTGAAAAAAAATCCATTACCGCTCGCTTTACTGGGGCAAGAAGGGATCTATTGTGCTCCATTTTCTCTCCTTTTAGCAGCACTAGTTCGGATAGGAGGTCCAGACCTTCCTAGCTGGATTTTGCTGGTCATGGTCCTTGCATCTCAGACTTTCTTTTTCTTAGTTCTTAGTCGCTTATCAAGGATTTTAAAACAGGGCTTCCAACCAGCCTTTTCAGCTCTAACTTTCCCAACCATCATCACGGCAACTTCCTTGAAAATGGCCCAGGGAATCCTACAGTTTCCAACCCTTAACCTACTCGTTTGGATAGAAACTATCATTTGTTTAACAATCCTCATCTACGTATTAGTAGAATATGTGAGATATTTAAGAAAATAACAAACCCCCTAGCACTGAGAAGTGAAATGAAGAAAGGTGCAGACCTATAACGGTGTAAGGGATAGCTAGAATAAATAAATACTAATAAAGAGAGTGTGTAAAATGAACCATAAGATTGCAATTTTATCAGACATTCATGGCAACACGACAGCCTTAGCTGGAGTGCTTGAGGACGCTAAAAATTTGGGAGCGACTGAATATTGGCTTCTGGGAGATATTTTTCTTCCTGGGCCAGGAGCAAATGACTTGGTGGCTCTTTTGAAAGACCTTCCCATTACAGCATCTGTTCGAGGCAACTGGGATGATTGTGTGTTAGAGGCTTTAGATGGGCAATATGGTTTAGAGGATCCCCAAGAAATCCAGCTTATGCGATTGACCCAGTATCTGATGGAGCGTCTAAACCCAGAGCATATTGATTGGTTGAGAAATCTACCTATGGTAGCCAAGAAAGAAGTAGAAGGCTTGCGCTTTTCTCTTTCACATAATTTACCTGAGAAAAATTATGGTGGTGATTTGCTGGTTGAAAATGATACCGAAAAATTTGACCAGCTACTTGATGAAACTACTGATGTAGCCGTCTATGGTCATGTTCACAAGCAGTTGCTTCGTTATGGTAGCCAAGGTCAACAAATCATCAATCCAGGTTCGATTGGTATGCCTTATTTTGACTGGGTAGGGCTGAAAAATCACCGTGCCCAGTATGCCTTACTTGAGGTTGAAAATGGTGAATTAGTCAATATCCAATTTCGTAAGGTTGTTTATGATTATGAAGCAGAGCTAGAATCAGCTAAGGGGAAAGTCCTTCCTTTTATTGAAATGTATGAAGAACTGCGACGAGAAGACAATTACCAAGGCCATAACAGAGCTTTATTGGCTAGCCTTAATGAAAAATATGGCTATGTCGAGGATGTCAAAAACTATTTTGATTTTTTGTAAGAGTTGCTTTAATTAACAGATACTAAAAAAACGATTGGACTAGCCAATCGTTTTTAATATATCTTATTGTAATTGAGACTGATCTGGTAGGTAAGAACCACCGAGATAGGTTTTGCTGAGTTTTTCAAGGGTTCCGTCTTGATAGAGTTCTTTGAGGACCTTGTCAAATTGGTCTTTAAATTCTTTTTGGTCACTTGAGAAGATGATGTAGTTGTTTGGATTGTCGTTGCTTTCCAAGTCGACTACGTTCAAGTCTAAACCTCGGTCTTGGATAATCTTTTGAACAGAGATTTTATCAAAGATTAGGAAATCAAACTCACCATTAGCGAGGTCAGTCAGACGTTTAGCGACATCTTCACCAGAGTATTGGATGGTTGCAGGATTATCGGAGTGGCTTTGATTCCAGTCTGTAACGACTTTGGCAGTAGAAGTTCCTGTATCATCCTGAGTTGTTTTACCAGCGATATCTTGAAGAGAAGTAAGAGCCTTGTCTTTTCTGCTTACAAGAACCAAAGGATTTTTAGCGATAGGTAGTGAGTAGAGGTATTTATCTGCTCTCTCTTTGGTATAGCTCAAGTTGTTGGCAGCAGCTTGGTAACGGCCAGCATCCAATCCAGGGAAGATACTTTCCCAGGCTGTTTTTTGGAATTCAATCTTGTATTGGTCTAGTTTTTCATCGACTGCTTTTAAAACTTCAACATCATATCCAGTCAGGTTTCCATCTTTTTCAAAGTCAAAAGGTGGGATGTCTCCGGCAGTTGCTACGACAATGGTTTTAGGACTAGAAGTGGAAGTAGAAGTACTATCTTGTTTAGATTGTCCACAAGCAACCAACAAGGGACTAATAGCAAATAATAAGAATAATTTTTTCATAAGAGTCTCCTTTACTTAATACTTTCTAGCTTACCAGACAATCGATCAAATGGCCAATATATATTTTTTATGAACGTGATAGAGAAATATTATAATTTCCAGTTTGAGTCTATAATCTAAAATTTAAATCAGATAAGAAAAAGATAATTTCTTTCACCAATGAAAAATCTCTGCAAGCTCTTTCAAAATGTGGTAAAATGAAAGCAGTAGAATTAGAAAAGGAACTTGCTTATGAAATTTCTTGAGTTAAATAAAAAACGTCATGCGACTAAGCATTTTATTGATAAACCTGTTGATCCAAAGGATGTTCGTACAGCTATTGAAATCGCAACCTTGGCACCAAGTGCCCACAACAGCCAGCCTTGGAAATTCGTCGTGGTTCGTGAGAAAAATGCTGAACTAGCAAAATTGGCTTACGGTTCAAACTATGAGCAAGTAGCATCTGCACCTGTAACGATTGCCTTGTTTACAGATACAGACTTAGCCAAACGCGCCCGCAAGATTGCCCGTACTGGTGGTGCCAATAATTTCTCAGAAGAGCAACTTCAATACTTTATGAAGAATCTTCCAGCTGAGTACGCACGTTACAGCGACCAACAAGTCAGCGACTACTTTGCCCTTAATGCAGGACTAGTAGCTATGAACTTGGTCCTTGCACTGACTGACCAGGGAATTGGTTCAAACATTATCCTTGGTTTTGACAAATCAAAAGCCAATGAAGTCTTGGAAATCGAAGAACGTTTCCGTCCAGAACTTTTGATAACAGTGGGTTACACAGACGAGAAGTTAGAACCAAGCTACCGCTTGCCAGTAGATGAAATTATCGAGAAGAGATAGGGAGAAAAAATGACAGTTATTGATTTTACAGCAGAAGTAGAAAAACGCAAAGAAGACCTCTTAGCTGACTTGTTTAGCCTTTTGGAAATCAACTCAGAACGTGATGACAGCAAGGCAGATGTGCAGCATCCATTTGGACCTGGGCCAGTAAAAGCCTTGGAGAAATTCCTTGAAATCGCAGACCGTGACGGATACCCAACAAAAAATGTCGACAACTATGCCGGACATTTCGAGTTTGGTGAAGGAGAAGAAGTTCTCGGAATCTTTGCCCACATGGACGTAGTGCCAGCAGGTAGTGGTTGGGACACTGACCCTTACACTCCAACTATCAAAGATGGTCGTCTTTATGCGCGTGGTGCTTCTGATGACAAGGGGCCAACTACAGCATGTTACTATGGTTTGAAAATCATCAAAGAATTGGGACTTCCAACTTCTAAGAAAGTTCGTTTCATCGTCGGAACTGACGAAGAGTCAGGTTGGGCAGATATGGACTACTACTTTGAGCATGTAGGACTTGCAAAACCAGACTTTGGTTTCTCTCCAGATGCTGAATTCCCTATCATCAATGGTGAAAAAGGAAATATCACAGAATACCTTCACTTTGCAGGTGAAAATACTGGTGCAACTCGTCTTCATAGCTTCACAGGTGGTTTGCGTGAAAACATGGTACCTGAATCAGCAACAGCAGTTGTTTCAGGTGACTTAGCTGATTTGCAAGGGAAACTAGATGCCTTTGTTGCAGAGCACAAACTCAGAGGAGAAATCCAAGAAGAAAACGGTCAGTACAAGGTGACTGTAATTGGTAAATCAGCCCATGGTGCCATGCCTGCTTCAGGTGTCAATGGTGCAACTTATCTTGCTCTCTTCCTCAGCCAATTTGCTTTTGAAGGACCTGCAAAAGACTATCTCGATATTGCTGGTAAGATTCTCTTGAATGACCACGAAGGCAAGAATTTGAAGGTTGCTCATGTGGATGAAAAAATGGGTGCCCTTTCTATGAATGCGGGGGTCTTCCGCTTTGATGAAACAAGTGCTGACAATACTATTGCCCTCAATTTCCGTTATCCAAAAGGAACAAGCCCAGAGCAAATCAAGTCAGTTCTTGAAACCTTGCCAGTTGCTTCAGTTAGCCTTTCTGAGCATGGTCACACTCCTCACTATGTGCCAATGGAAGATCCACTTGTCCAAACCTTGTTGAATGTTTACGAAAAACAAACAGGTCTTCAAGGTCACGAACAAGTCATCGGTGGAGGAACTTTTGGACGTCTATTAGAGCGTGGTGTAGCCTACGGTGCTATGTTCCCAGATTCTATCGATACTATGCACCAGGCCAATGAATTTATCGCCTTGGATGATCTTTTCCGTGCAGCAGCCATCTACGCTGAAGCTATTTATGAATTGATCAAATAATGATCTAGAAGTCTGAGATTTTATGCTTGGACTTCTTTTTGGAGGGAAACAGATGTCTCAAATCGAAAAAATCAAGCAAGCCATCATGACTGATCCACAGAATGCCAGCTATACTGAGCAAGGCATCGAGCCTCTTTTTGCAGCACCAAAGACAGCTCGTATCAATATCATTGGGCAAGCTCCTGGACTCAAAACTCAAGAAGCAGGACTTTACTGGAAGGATAAAAGTGGTGACCGCTTGCGAGAGTGGCTAGGTGTGGATGAAGATACGTTTTATAATTCAGGTTACTTTGCAGTCATACCCATGGATTTCTACTTTCCAGGTCATGGAAAATCGGGTGACCTACCACCTCGTCCAGGTTTTGCAGAAAAATGGCACCCAAAACTTTTGAAGGAGTTGCCAGATATTCAATTAACACTCTTGATTGGCCAGTATGCTCAAGCATATTATCTGCATGAAAAGGTCAGTGGAAAGGTAACGGACCGTGTTCATCGGTTTAAGGATTATTTGCCTGATTATTTCCCGCTGGTACACCCATCACCTCGCAACCAAATCTGGATGAAAAAAAATCCTTGGTTTGAGAAAGAAGTTCTACCTGATTTGAAGACTATAGTCAAAAAGATTCTTGGAGAAACAAAATGAAAGAAATTACTTTTAACGATTTTTACCAGCTTTATCAGAAAGAGTCACTTTCTGTGCTGGATGTCAGAGGAGTAGAGGAATTTGAGGCTCTTCATTTAGAAGGTGCTCATAATTTCCCTCTCAGTCAACTGACTGACACTTTTGAACAACTAGACAAAGATAAACTTTACTACGTGATTTGCAAATCAGGAATGCGTTCAGCACGCGCTTGTCAATTTCTTGCAGAACAGGGCTACGAAGTTATCAATGTCCAAGGTGGCATGGATGCCTTAGAATAAGAAAAACTCCCTTTGAGACCAAAATAAAAAAGTTTCAAGGGGAATTTATTTGCTCTAAAATTCCGAAAATTGAAAACATTTTAGAATTATTTCGAGATAGCCTTTTCATGCCTTTAAACATGTTATACTAAGAAAGTATTTTAATGTTATAAGGAGAGTTTATGGCTAAAAAAGGTGCTTTAACAGGATTACTTCTGTTTGGAATATTTTTTGGAGCAGGTAACTTGATTTTCCCTCCAACTCTAGGCGCACAGTCTGGAGAAAACTTCATTCCTGCCATTGCAGGATTTGTATTTTCAGGTGTTGGGATTGCCGTCCTAACTTTGATTATTGGGACTCTTAATCCTAAGGGTTATATCTATGAGATTTCTAAGAAAATTTCTCCATGGTTTGCGACGATTTATCTTGCAGTTTTGTACTTGTCGATTGGCCCATTCTTTGCCATCCCTCGTACAGCAACGACATCGTTTGAAGTTGGTATTAGTCCACTCTTGGATCAAGCAAATAAAGGTTTAGGTTTGATTGTCTTCACCATTCTTTACTTTGTAGCTGCCTATTTAATCGCCCTGAATCCTTCAAAAATCTTGGATCGTATCGGACGAATCTTGACTCCAGTATTTGCGATTTTGATTGTTGTTTTGGTTATCCTTGGGGCCTTTAAATATGGTGGGAACGCACCGCAAGCAGCATCAGGTGCCTATCAAACTTCAGCCTTTGGTGCAGGTTTCCTTGAGGGATATAATACACTTGATGCGCTTGCTTCTGTTGCCTTTAGTGTTATCGCTGTTCAAACCTTGAAACAGCTTGGATTTTCAAGTAAGAAAGAATACATTTCAACTATTTGGGTCGTTGGAATCGTTGTAGCTTTAGGATTTAGTGCTTTATACATTGGCCTAGGTTTCCTTGGAAATCATTTCCCAGTACCAGCTGAAGTGATGAGCGAAGGAACTCCAGGAGTTTATATCTTGTCACAAGCAACGCAAGAAATCTTTGGTTCGATAGCGCAATTTTTCCTTGCAGTCATGGTAACGGTGACTTGTTTCACAACGACTGTAGGCTTGATTGTATCAACAGCTGAATTCTTTAACGACCGCTTCCCACAAATCAGTTATAAAGTTTATGCAACTATCTTTACCTTGATTGGTTTTGCTATCGCAAATCTTGGTTTGAGTGCCATTATCAAGTATTCAGTACCAGTGTTAGTTGTCTTGTATCCAATCACGATTGCCATTGTCATGATTGTGATTGTTAATAAGTTTATCGCCCTATCTAAACCAGGTATGCAGTTGACTGTTGGGTTTGTCACAGCCATTGCTATTGCCAGTGTTTTAGGATCTACATTTAAGATTGACTTTCTTGCAAATATCGTTAACGCGCTACCATTCGCGGATGCCTCTCTACCATGGTTAGTGCCAGCAATTGTTGGAATCTTACTTTCTCTCGTTCTTCCAAATAAACAAGAAAGTGAAGCGTTCGAAATGGAATAAAAAACCTTGGCTTATGCCAAGGTTTTTTCAATTACTCTTAGTTCGTTTTTTCAGTATATCCAAGATCTTTTAACATTTTTTCAGAGGCGCTAAAGCTAACACTGTCACCAATACCAGAGTATTCATCTGGTAAGGCTTTTTTAAGTTCGTCAAGACTTGCAACTGTGAAGTCAATTTCAGTATGTTGAACGACTTTTCCGTCTTTAATCTCAATGCTATGAGTAACACCTTTGAGGCCTTCATAGCCTTTATAAGCTTCTTCAACGGATGCTTTGAGTTTTTCTGCAGTAGTACCGATAGCTTCTGGGTCATAGACGTTATGACCTGAATGTTTCAATACGTTATCTCCATCTACAGTGTATGTTAAAGTAGAATTAAGATCACTATGAGTATCATTTACAAAGGTCACTGTTTTTACTTCAGATTTGTTTTCTGTAGTTTGTTGGCTAGTAGAGTCTACCTGTGTAGTTTCACCTTTTGCTGAGCTAGTTGATGAAGATGATGATTGTTTTGAACATCCCAACAAGATAGCTAATGGTAAAGCTACACAAAGAGTCATTTTAAAATATTTGTTCATGTCTTTTCCTTTCATAATTAAGAACTAACTTCATTATATCACAGCTTACTTTTGCAATCAAATTATCTAAGTTTTTCATTTTTGCTCAGCCTAAAAAGGGAAAAGTGATATAATATTAGGAAGAGGTGAAGAAATGAATCAAACTGTAGAATATATTAAAGAACTAACTGCTATCGCGTCGCCAACAGGTTTTACCCGTGAAATTACCAATTATTTGGTTGAGACTCTTGAAAAACTAGGTTATCAACCAATCCGTACTGCCAAAGGTGGTGTCAACGTAACAATCAAAGGTAAAAATGACGAGCAACAACGCTATGTGACTGCCCATGTGGATACTTTGGGAGCTATCGTTCGTGCTATTAAACCAGACGGTCGCCTCAAAATGGACCGTATTGGAGGCTATCCTTGGAATATGATTGAAGGTGAAAATTGTACGGTCCATGTGGCTAGTACAGGAAAAACAGTTTCAGGTACGATTTTGATCCACCAAACTTCTTGCCATGTCTACAAGGATGCGGGGACAGCTGAACGTACGCAGGACAATATGGAAGTACGTTTGGACGAAAAAGTAACAAATGATAAGGAAACACGCGCACTCGGTATCGAAGTTGGAGATTTTATCAGCTTTGACCCTCGAACAATCGTGACTGATACAGGCTTTATCAAGTCTCGTCATTTGGATGACAAGGTGAGTGCAGCTATTCTCCTCAATCTCCTTAAAGTCTATAAAGAAGAAGGGATTGAGCTTCCAGTTACTACTCATTTTGCCTTTTCAGTCTTTGAAGAAGTGGGGCATGGTGCTAACTCAAGTATTCCTAGTCAAGTTGTCGAATACCTGGCTGTGGATATGGGAGCGATGGGAGATGACCAGCAGACAGACGAGTACACAGTTTCTATCTGTGTTAAAGATGCTTCAGGTCCTTATCACTACGAGTTCCGCCAACACTTGGTAGCTCTAGCAAAAGAGCAAGACATTCCATTTAAACTAGATATCTATCCATTTTACGGTTCGGATGCTTCTGCAGCTATGTCAGCAGGAGCAGAGGTCAAGCACGCTCTTCTTGGTGCAGGTATTGAGTCTAGTCACTCTTACGAGCGGACTCATGTTGATTCGGTAGTGGCTACTGAGCGTATGGTAGATGCTTATCTTAAGAGTGACTTGGTAAACTAAAATGTGCTTGATTTGTGATCGAATTGAATTGATTAAGGCAGGGGAAAATCCCTACTTTGTAAAAGAACTGGAAACAGGCTATGTTGTCATCGGAGACCACCAGTATTTTGAAGGCTACACTCTTTTTCTAGCCAAGGAACATGTCACGGAATTACATCATCTACATCCAACTGTCAAACTCCGCTTTTTAGAGGAAATGAGTCTGGTTCAGGAAGCTGTCTCTAAGGCTTTTTCTGCTGAAAAGATGAATGTAGAGTTGTTGGGAAATGGAGACGCTCATGTTCACTGGCATATTTTTCCAAGACGAGCTGGTGATATGAAGGGACACGGACTTAATGGGCGTGGTCCAGTCTGGTGGGTTCCTTGGGAAGAAATGGCAGCAGAAGATTGCCAAGTGCAACCAAAACAATTACAAAACTTAATCCAATTGTTATCTGTTGAATTGGATAAAGTTATCATATGAGAGGATAAACCATGAAAAAAAGATATCTTGTCTTGTCAAGCTTATTAGCCTTGACATTGGCAGCTTGTTCACAAGAAAAAACAGAGACTTCTGACGCAAAAACTTCTTCAGAGCAATCGACTGTACAAGAAGGAACTGTTGGTAGCAAGTCTCAGGAAGCTAGCCAAAAGAAGGCAGAAGTAGTAGACAAAGGAGATCACTACAGTATTCAAGGTAAGTATGATGAGATTGTTGTAGCTAACAAGCATTATCCTATGTCCAAAGATTATAATCCTGGAGAAAATCCTACCGCAAAGGCAGAACTGTTAAAACTTATTGCAGCAATGCAGCAAGCAGGATTCCCGATTAGCGACCACTATAGTGGATTTAGAAGTTATGAAACTCAGGTTAAACTGTATCAGGATTATGTCAACCAAGATGGCAAGGCTGAGGCTGACCGCTATTCTGCAAGACCTGGCTATAGTGAACACCAAACTGGGCTTGCCTTTGACCTAATAGGAACAAATGGAAACTTAGTGACAGAAGAAAAGGCTGCTCAATGGCTTTTAGACCACGCCGCAGACTATGGCTTTGTCGTTCGTTACCTCAAAGGTAAGGAAAAAGAGACAGGTTATATGGCTGAGGAATGGCACCTTCGCTATGTTGGTAAAGAAGCCAAAGAAATTGCTGCAAGTGGCCTCAGTTTGGAAGAGTATTACGGCTTTGAAGGTGGAGACTATGTTGATTAGGCGCAAAATACCTTGCAAGAATGCTTGAAATTTGATAAAATATTTAGTAATTAAATAGGAATCTGCAAGACTAGTATCTCAGGGGAAGTATATCAGGGAGGAGAGCCGTGACTGAAAGCTCTCTATATGAAAACTGGGTGAATTCACTTGCGCAGGGATTCAGAAATAAAGGTCTGACTTGTCAGATGAAAACGGATGGTACCGCGTGTCAACGCTCCGAGTGGAGTTTTTGGCATGTGGTTTTCTTTTTTTCTGATAATCGACTGATGGAGGAATTATGTCAACTATTGAAGAACAATTAAAAGTGCTTCGTGAAGAAACGCTAGCTAGCTTGAAGCAGATTACTGCTGAAAATGAAAAAGAGATGCAAGAATTGCGTGTCTCAGTCCTTGGGAAAAAAGGGTCACTGACTGAAATCCTTAAAGGGATGAAAGACGTTTCTGCAGAAATGCGTCCTGTTATCGGAAAACACGTAAATGAGGCTCGTGACGTCCTAACAGCTGCCTTTGAAGAAACAGCTAAGCTCTTGGAAGAAAAGAAGGTTGCAGCTCAACTAGCAAGTGAGAGCATCGATGTGACGCTTCCAGGTCGTCCAGTTGCGACTGGTCACCGTCACGTTCTCACACAAACTAGTGAAGAAATCGAAGATATCTTCATCGGTATGGGTTACCAAGTCGTGGATGGATTTGAAGTAGAACAAGACTACTACAACTTCGAGCGTATGAACCTTCCAAAAGACCACCCAGCCCGTGATATGCAGGATACTTTCTACATCACAGAAGAAATCTTGCTCCGTACCCACACGTCTCCAGTTCAGGCGCGTGCGATGGACGCCCATGATTTTTCTAAAGGTCCTTTGAAGATGATCTCACCAGGACGTGTATTCCGTCGTGATACAGACGATGCGACCCACAGTCACCAATTCCACCAAATCGAAGGCTTGGTTGTTGGGAAAAACATCTCTATGGCTGACCTTCAAGGAACTCTTCAGTTGATTGTCCAAAAAATGTTTGGTGAAGAGCGCCAGATTCGTCTGCGTCCATCATATTTCCCATTCACTGAGCCATCTGTTGAGGTTGACGTTTCATGCTTCAAGTGTGGAGGAGACGGCTGTAACGTATGTAAGAAAACAGGTTGGATCGAGATTATGGGTGCCGGTATGGTTCACCCACGTGTCCTTGAGATGAGTGGCATCGATGCAACTGTTTACTCTGGTTTTGCCTTTGGTCTTGGTCAAGAACGTGTAGCCATGCTTCGCTACGGAATCAATGATATCCGTGGCTTCTACCAAGGCGATGTCCGCTTCTCAGAACAGTTTAAATAAGATTGAAACCTGAAACACAGTCCTATACAGTACTAATCATCTTCTCTCGATGAGATATGGTGAGTACTGCCTCAAAGAAAAAGAAAGGAATTGAAAAGGTCTCGCTCCTTGAGATCTTATACTCAGAATTATGTTAGTATCATATAAATGGTTAAAAGAATTGGTGGACATTGATGTGCCATCAGAGGAGTTGGCTGAAAAAATGTCAACCACAGGGATCGAAGTAGAAGGTGTGGAATCACCGGCTGCCGGTCTCTCAAAAATTGTTGTCGGTGAGGTCTTGTCTTGTGAAGATGTGCCAGAAACTCACCTCCATGTTTGTCAGGTTAACGTTGGCGAAGAAGAAGCTCGTCAAATCGTCTGTGGAGCACCAAATGTGCGTGCAGGCATCAAGGTTATGGTGGCTCTTCCAGGTGCTCGTATTGCTGACAACTACAAGATCAAAAAAGGAAAAATCCGTGGCTTAGAGTCACTTGGAATGATCTGTTCTCTTGGTGAATTGGGGATTTCTGATTCAGTTGTACCTAAGGAATTCGCAGATGGTATCCAAATCTTGCCTCAAGATGCTGTTCCAGGGGATGAAGTCTTCTCTTACCTCGACTTGGATGATGAAATTATCGAACTTTCCATCACCCCTAACCGTGCGGACGCTCTTTCTATGCGTGGAGTAGCGCACGAAGTGGCAGCCATCTATGACAAGGCAGTCAACTTTAAAGAATTCAGTTTAACAGAAACCAATGAATCTGCAGCAGACGCTCTTTCTGTCAGCATTGAGACAGACAAGGCGCCTTACTATGCAGCCCGTATCTTGGACAATGTGACCATCGCACCAAGTCCACAATGGTTGCAAAACCTTCTCATGAACGAAGGCATCCGTCCCATCAATAATGTGGTTGATGTGACCAACTATATCCTGCTTTACTTTGGTCAGCCTATGCATGCCTTTGACTTGGATACCTTCGAAGGAAACGATATCCGTGTGCGTGAAGCGCGTGCTGGTGAAAAATTGGTAACCTTGGACGGGGAAGAGCGTGAGTTGGAAACAAGTGACCTCGTGATTACGGTTGCTGACAAACCAGTAGCCCTTGCAGGTGTCATGGGTGGTCAGGCTACAGAAATCTCTGAAAGCTCTAGTCGTGTTGTCCTTGAAGCAGCTGTCTTCAATGGCAAATCGATCCGTAAGACTAGCGGTCGCCTAAACCTTCGTTCTGAATCTTCTTCTCGCTTTGAAAAAGGCATCAACGTGGCAACTGTCAATGAAGCCCTTGATGCAGCAGCCAGCATGATTGCAGAGCTTGCAGGTGCAACAGTACGTAAGGGCATTGTTTCAGCAGGTGAGCTTGACACTTCTGATGTAGAAGTTTCTTCAACTCTTGCTGACGTCAACCGTGTCCTTGGTACAGAGCTTTCCTACGCGGATGTAGAAGATGTCTTCCGTCGTCTTGGATTTGGCCTTTCTGGAAATGCAGATAGCTTCACAGTAAGCGTACCACGTCGTCGTTGGGATATCACTATCGAGGCTGACCTCTTTGAAGAAATCGCTCGTATCTATGGATATGATCGCTTGCCAACCAGTCTTCCAAAAGACGATGGTACCGCTGGTGAATTGACTGCGACACAAAAACTCCGTCGTCAAGTTCGTACCATTGCAGAAGGAGCAGGCTTGACAGAAATCATCACCTACGCTCTGACAACTCCTGAAAAAGCAGTTGAGTTTACGATTCAGCCAAGCAATTTAACAGAGCTCATGTGGCCAATGACTGTGGACCGTTCAGTTCTCCGTCAAAATATGGTTTCAGGTATTTTGGATACAGTTGCCTACAACGTAGCGCGTAAGAACAAAGACTTGGCTCTTTATGAGATTGGAAAAGTCTTTGAGCAAACTGGTAATCCAAAAGAAGAATTGCCAAACGAAATCAATAGCTTTGCCTTTGCCTTGACTGGCTTAGTTGCTGAAAAAGACTTCCAAACTGCGGCAGTTCCTGTTGACTTCTTCTATGCTAAGGGAATTTTGGAAGCTCTCTTTGCTCGCTTGGGGCTTGAAGTGACTTATACAGCAACCTCTGAAATTGCTAGTCTTCACCCAGGACGTACAGCTTTGATCTCACTCGGTGACCAAGTCCTTGGTTTCCTTGGTCAAGTTCATCCTGTTACAGCTAAGGCTTACGATATTGCAGAAACTTATGTGGCAGAGCTCAACCTTTCAGCTATCGAAGCAGCTCTTCAACCAGCCGCTCCATTTGTGGAAATCACCAAATTCCCTGCGGTGAGCCGTGATATCGCCCTTCTCCTCAAGGCAGAAGTCACTCACCAAGATGTAGTTGATGCCATCAAAGCTGCAGGCGTGAAGCGTTTGACTGATATCAAACTCTTCGATGTCTTCTCTGGCGAAAAACTAGGACTTGGTATGAAGTCAATGGCATATAGCTTGACCTTCCAAAATCCAGCAGATAGCTTGACTGACGAAGAAGTCGCACGCTACATGGAAAAAATCCAAGCTTCTCTCGAAGAAAAAGTGAATGCAGAAGTGCGTTAAGAACCTTCAATCCATCCCTTGGGATGGATTTTTTTATCTTGGTAAATGCATGGTATTGGAAAGATAAATAAATGTGAATTTTATTATTTTTGTATAAAAAATTCCTAGCAAATTCTACCAATAAAAATGTACATAAATCCTTGTAATGTTTATTAAAAAGAGTATAATGAGGATAAGATTCGTAGGAGGTAGATTATGTTAGAAATCCGCAATCTTGAAAAAAGCTTTGGTCCTAAACAAGTTTTGTTTGGTGTAGATTGTCAAGCACGGTCAGGACGTATTTTGGGTCTAGTTGGGAAAAATGGAGCTGGGAAAACAACTATTTTCCACAGTATTTTGAAATTTTTGGATTATCAGGGAGAGATTCAGTTTGATGGCCAGGAAATCCGTCAGGAAACCTATGCTCGGATTGGCTATCTACCCGAAGAACGTAGTCTCATGCCTAAGCTGACAGTCCTTGAACAAGTGCGTTATTTGGCAACATTAAAAGGCATGGATGCAAAAGAGGTCAAAGAAAAACTCCCTCAATGGATGGAAAAACTGGAAGTTAAGGGAAAACTGACAGACAAAATTAAGAGCCTCTCAAAAGGGAATCAACAAAAGATTCAGCTGATCATTACTTTAATGCATGAACCAGATTTGATTATTCTCGATGAACCCTTTAGTGGTTTAGATCCAGTTAATACCGAGTTGCTCAAGCAGGTTATCCTCAAAGAAAAAGAACGTGGTGCAACCATCATCTTTTCTGACCACGTCATGACCAATGTCGAAGAGCTGTGTGATGATATCCTGATGATTCGTGATGGTCGTGTCGTCTTGCATGGACCAGTCCAAGATGTCCGTAATCAATACGGTAAAACTCGTCTCTTTGTTGCAAGTGAAAAGAGTCAGGAAGAGTTGGAAAAACTCCCACACGTCACTCATGCTAGCTTGACCAAGCAGGGGATTTGGAAGCTTATTCTAGATGACGAAAATGCTGGACAGGAGCTCTTTGCTATCTTGACTCAAGGACACTATATTGCGACCTTTGACCAGCAAGCTCCGACAATCGATGAAATCTTTAAACTAGAATCAGGGGTGGAAGTATGAGAAATATGTTGGTTGTAATCAAAGAAACCTATCTACGTCATGTCAAATCCTGGAGTTTCTTCTTTATGGTAATCTCGCCATTTCTCTTTATCGGCTTGTCTGGAGGAATTGGGTATCTCCAAGGTTCTTCTCTAGCTCAAAATAATAAAGTGGCAGTAGTTAGTTCGGTGCCTGCTGTAACAGAGGGGCTCAAGTCGACCAATGGCATTAACTTTGACTATAAGGATGAAGCCAGTGCCCAAGAAGCCATCAAGGATGAGAAAATAAAAGGTTATCTGACTATTGATCAAGAAGATAGTGTGTTAAAGGCAGTCTATCATGGGGAGACTTCGCTAGAGAGTGGCATTAAGTTAGCTGTGACTGCTAAGTTGAATGAACTCCAATCCCAACTCAACCGTTCAGAAGCAAATTTGTCTCAGGAACAGGAAAAACGTTTGGCGCAAACAATTCAATTCACAGAGCAGATAGATGAAGCCAAGGAAAATAAAAAGATGGTCCAAACATTTGCGGCTGCAGGACTTGGCTTTTTCCTCTATATGATTTTGATTACTTATGCTAGTGTCACTGCTCAAGAGGTAGCTAGTGAAAAAGGAACAAAAATTATGGAAGTGGTCTTCTCAAGTATTCGTGCTAGCCATTATTTCTACGCACGGATGATTGCTTTACTTCTTGTCATTTTGACCCATATTGGCATTTATGTCATTGGAGGATTTGGAGCTCTCTTATTCTTTAAAGATATGCCTTTCTTGGCCAATTCAGGTATTCTAAACCATTTGGGAGAAGCCTTTTCGGTCAATACCTTGTTGTTTGTCTTGGTCAGTCTCTTTATGTATGTGGTCTTGGCAGCCTTTCTAGGTTCGATGGTTTCTAGACCCGAAGACTCTGGTAAGGCCTTGTCCCCTTTGATGCTTTTGATTATGGTAGGTTTTATTGGAGTAACCGCCTTAGGAACTTCTGGCGATAATTTGGTTTTGAAGATTGGCTCTTATATCCCATTCATCTCAACCTTCTTTATGCCTTTTAGAGCTATTAATGGTTATGCAAGTAGTTTAGAAGCATGGATTTCGCTTGCTATAACAGTCATTTTTGCAGTAACTGCAACAGTCTTTATCGGCCGTATGTATGCTAGCTTAGTTCTTCAAACAGATGACTTAGGCATCTGGAAAACCTTTAAACGAGCTTTGAGCTATAAATAAAGTAGCGGACCTGTGAGTGTATCTCCCAGGTCTTTCTATTAACAAAAATATTTCACATGAATTTCTTCTAAACCTTTGACTAATAAAGAAAATTATCGTACAATAAAGAGTACATGATAAAATGAGACCAGAGTTTATATGCTCTGGCGTTAGTAGTAAAAAATGAGGAGAAACGCTTTGGAATTAGAAGTATTTGCTGGGCAAGAAAAAAGTGAACTATCTATGATTGAGGTGGCTCGTGCCATCTTGGAACTCCGTGGTCGCGATCACGAAATGCATTTTAGCGATTTGGTTAATGAAATCCAAAACTATCTTGGTACCTCTAATAGCGATATTCGTGAAGCACTACCTTTGTTCTATACAGAATTGAACTTCGATGGTAGCTTTATCTCTCTTGGAGATAACAAATGGGGACTTCGTTCATGGTATGGAGTAGATGAAATTGATGAAGAAATCATTGCTCTTGAGGAAAGTGACGATGAAGAAGTAGCACCTAAGGCTAAGAAAAAACGTGTTAATGCCTTTATGGACGGAGATGCCGATGCCATTGATTATGGCGCAGATGATCCAGAAGATGAGGACGCCTACGAAGAAGATCCAGCTCTTTCTTATGATGATGAAAATCCAGACGATGAGAAGAACGAAGTAGAAGCCTACGACGCTGAAATCAACGAAATTGCACCAGATGACCTTGGAGAAGATGTTGATCTTAATGAAGAAGATGACGAAGACTCTGAGGATGAAGAAGAATAATACAAAAAAGCAAGGGAAATTTCCTTGTTTTTTTAATGATTGTTCATACTTGAAGGTAAGATACTAAAATCTGATAGTCAATTTGATTTGACAAATGAGTCGAATTGAGGTAAGATATTGTTCGGGCACCTCTTTTAGAGGTCGGAGCTCCCTAGTTATTAGGGAGCTATTTTTGTTTTTCCGGGAATTTTTATCCTGGATTGTGGTTATTGATGAAGGTCTTGTTTCCTATCTCCCCTATTAGTGAGCAGGACTTGAGCATTTTAGAAAGAGGAATCTATGTCTACGAAATATATTTTTGTAACTGGTGGAGTGGTGTCGTCTATTGGGAAAGGTATCGTTGCAGCGAGCCTTGGACGTCTTTTAAAAAACCGTGGTTTGAAGGTGACCATTCAAAAATTTGACCCTTATATCAATATAGACCCAGGGACCATGAGCCCATATCAGCATGGGGAAGTCTTTGTAACTGATGATGGGGCTGAGACAGATTTGGACTTGGGTCACTATGAACGTTTCATCGATATCAATCTTAACAAATACTCAAACGTGACAACTGGTAAAATCTACAGCGAAGTTCTTCGTAAGGAACGTCGTGGAGAGTATTTGGGTGCAACTGTCCAAGTTATTCCTCATATCACAGATGCCTTGAAAGAAAAAATCAAGCGTGCTGCTTTAACGACAGACTCTGATGTTATTATTACAGAGGTTGGTGGAACTGTTGGAGATATCGAGTCCCTTCCATTCTTAGAAGCTCTTCGTCAGATGAAGGCAGATGTGGGTGCAGATAATGTCATGTATATCCACACAACCTTGCTTCCTTACCTCAAGGCAGCTGGTGAAATGAAAACCAAACCAACTCAACACTCTGTCAAAGAATTGCGTGGTTTGGGAATCCAGCCTAATATGCTGGTTATCCGCACTGAAAAGCCAGCTGGACAAGGGATTAAAAATAAACTAGCCCAGTTCTGTGATGTGGCACCAGAAGCAGTTATTGAGTCCTTGGACGTGGATCATCTTTACCAAATCCCACTTAATCTGCAAGCACAAGGCATGGATCAAATTGTCTGCGACCATTTGAAGATTGATGCACCTGCAGCAGATATGACAGAATGGTCAGCTATGGTTGATAAGGTTATGAACCTCAAAAAACAAGTCAAGATTGCACTTGTTGGTAAATATGTCGAGTTACAGGATGCCTACATCTCCGTTGTTGAAGCCTTAAAACACTCTGGTTATGCCAATGATGCAGAAGTGAAGATTGATTGGGTCAATGCCAATGACGTGACAGCTGAAATTGTGGCAGAACTCCTATCGGATGCTGACGGGATCATTGTGCCAGGTGGTTTTGGTCAACGTGGAACAGAAGGTAAGATTGAAGCGATTCGCTATGCACGTGAAAATGATGTACCAATGCTTGGAGTCTGCTTGGGTATGCAGTTGACCTGTATCGAGTTTGCACGTAATGTCTTAGGACTTGAAGGAGCTAATTCAGCAGAGTTAAATCCTGATACCAAATATCCTATCATCGATATCATGCGTGATCAGATTGATGTTGAGGACATGGGGGGAACCCTTCGTTTGGGCCTTTATCCTTCTAAGCTAAAACGTGGTACTAAGGCAGCAGCAGCTTATCATAACAAAGAGGTGGTGCAACGCCGTCACCGTCACCGTTATGAGTTTAACAATGCCTTCCGTGAACAGTTTGAAGGAGCAGGATTTGTCTTCTCAGGTGTTTCACCAGACAATCGCTTGGTAGAAATTGTTGAAATCCCAGAAAACAAATTTTTTGTGGCTTGCCAGTACCATCCAGAGCTTTCAAGTCGCCCAAACCGTCCAGAAGAACTCTACACTGCTTTTGTGACAGCTGCAGTTGAAAATCGTAAATAGTAGAATAAACCTTTGAGAGTCAACTCAGAGGTTTTTATTTGATTTCAGTATCATGAAAATCTGGAAAATCAGCTCTGAATTTGGTAAGATAAGATTATGGATTTTGAAAAAATTGAACAAGCATATACCTATTTATTAGAAAATGTCCAAATCATTCAAAACGATTTGGCGACAAGCTTTTATGATGCCTTGATTGAACAAAATGGGATCTATCTCGATGGTCAAACCAATCTGGAGCAAGTCAAAAAAAATAACCAGGCCTTAAAACGCTTAGCGCTTCGAAAAGAGGAGTGGTTACGGACCTATCAATTTTTGCTAATGAAGGCAGCGCAAACAGAACCTCTTCAAGCCAACCACCAGTTCACACCGGATGCCATTGGTCACTTGATGATTTTTATCATAGAACAGCTTTGTCCTACTGAAGATCTAAGTCTGTTAGAGTTAGGTTCTGGAATGGGAATTCTGGGATCTAGCTTCTTGACATCTATGAACAAAAAGGTTGATTACTTTGGAATAGAGCTAGATGATCTCTTGATTGATTTGGCAGCAAGCATGGCTGAAGTTATGGATCTACAAATGGGCTTTGTCCAAGGAGATGCAGTGCGTCCACAAGTATTAAAAGAAAGTGATATCATTGTAAGTGACCTGCCTGTCGGTTACTATCCAGATAATCAGACAGCCTCGCGATATCAAGTGGCAGCCAAGGGCGAACATACCTATGCGCATCATCTGTTAATGGAACAATCGCTCAAGTATCTTAAAACAGGTGGTTATGCGATTTTTCTAGCTCCAACGGACCTCTTGACGAGCCCTCAGAGTGAACTTTTAAAATCATGGCTGACTGAAAAAGCCCAACTAGTAGCAATCATAGCTTTACCAGAGGATCTCTTTGCACACGGAGCTCAGTCTAAAACAATTTTTGTTCTACAGAAGAAGACGGGAGAAGGGATTGAACCATTTGTTTATCCACTTACGAGTCTTCGTGACCCTGAAATTTTGATGGAATTTAAGGAAAATTTTCAAAATTGGTGTCAAGAACATGAAATCTAATGTAAATTTTGATATAATAGTTGAAAACGCTTAAAAAAGGGGAAAAATTATGTCTAAAACAATTGCAATTAATGCCGGTAGCTCAAGTTTGAAATGGCAACTGTATCAAATGCCAGAAGAACAGGTTCTTGCTAAAGGTTTAATTGAACGCATTGGTTTGAAAGATTCTATCTCAACAGTTAAATTCGATGGTCGTGCTGAAAAAGAAATCACTGATATCGAAAATCATACTGTTGCTGTTAAAATTTTGCTTGATGACTTGATTCGTTTTGATATTATCAAATCTTACGATGAAATCACAGGAGTTGGACACCGTGTTGTTGCTGGTGGTGAAGTCTTTACAGACTCTGTAGTAGTAGAAGGTGACGTATTGGCTCAAATCGAAGAGTTGGGTCTACTTGCACCACTACATACTCCAGCTAACGTATCCGGAATTCGCGCCTTCAAGGAATTGTTACCAAACGTAACTAGTGTTGCTGTTTTTGATACATCTTTCCACTCAACTATGCCTGAGAAAGCTTACCGCTACCCACTGCCAACTAAATATTACACAGAAAATAAAGTTCGTAAATATGGTGCTCACGGAACTAGCCACCAATTCGTAGCTCAAGAAGCAGCAAAACTGTTGGGACGTCCACTTGAAGAATTAAAATTAATTACATGTCATATCGGTAACGGTGGTTCTATTACTGCGGTTAAGGGTGGAAAATCTGTTGATACATCTATGGGATTCACACCCCTTGCAGGTGTGATGATGGGTACACGTACTGGTGATATCGATCCAGCTATCATTCCTTACCTTATGGAACATACAAATGATTTTAATACACCAGAAAATATAATCAATGTATTGAACCGTGAGTCAGGTTTACAAGGTATTTTTGGTAAATCTAGTGACATGCGTGATGTAGAAGCAGCGATGGAAGCAGGTGATCCTGATGCAACCTTGGCTCTTGAAATGTACGTTGACCGTATCCAAAAACATATTGGACAATACTTGGCAGTCCTAAACGGAGCTGATGCTATCATCTTTACGGCTGGTGTTGGTGAAAATGCAGCTGATGTACGTGAAAAAGTTATCACTGGTATTTCTTGGTTCGGTTGTGATGTAGATCCAGAGAAAAATGTTTTTGGTGTAACTGGAGACATCTCTACAGATGCTGCAAAAATTCGTGTCCTTGTCATCCCAACTGATGAAGAACTTGTTATTGCGCGTGATGTTGAACGTTTGAAAAAATAAACGATAAGAAAATCGACCTTCTCAATAGAGAGGTCGATTTTTTATATTGTTGACGAGTATTTACCATTTGGTAAGCGAAACTTCACCGCTATTGAGCCAGATTTTTTCACCAGTGGCTAATTCTATCTGCAGTTGGCCCTGATCCGAAATGTCACATGCTTTTCCTGAGATGATTTCCTGATCCTTCTTGAAGGAAACTTCTTTTCCTAAAACAATTGATTGTTTTTTATAAAGATAAAGTAGCTCATCGGCATCTGTTTCGTAGAAACATTTCCAAATTTCAGCAATCAGTTCATTGCGAGTAATGGGGCTGCTTTTAGAAAAGAGACTTCCAGCTTTCCCTTGTAGATTTTTGGGAAAGTCAGCGATAGAAAAGTTAATCCCAACACCAATAATAACATCTGTAACAAGTCCGGTTTCGACAGAAGTAATAGCTTCAGTTAGGATACCGGCTATTTTTTTCTGATTTAGATACAGATCATTTACCCACTTGATGTCTAAATCAATCAAGCTCAAATTTTTAACAGCCTTATAAATAGCAGCTGCAGTCAAGAGTGTGTAAGCTGGTAAATCTAGATAAGAAAGATTAGGTTTTAGGTGGAGGGACATATAGATTCCCCCCTTGTCTGGAGAGTAGTAGGGACGCTGAAATCGACCACGGCCCATCGTTTGGCTAGTTGAGAGGTAGAGTGTATCTCCGTTGGTACCAGCTTCCATGGCCTCCTTAGCATCAGTCTGGGTCGATTTGGTGATAGGTTTAAATTGAACAGTGATAGGGCTGTTGTTTTCGATTTCTTGAGGTAAGATAAGGTCTCCACGAAGAAGTTTGTAGCCACGGTTTTTGATGCTGTCAATTTCTAAACCTTCCTGTTGGAGACGCTGAATCGCTTTCCAAACAGAAGTTCGAGAGAGGTTTAATACTTCAGCGATTTTTTCTCCACTTACATAATCGGATTCACTAGCTAATATTTTATAGACTTCTTGGTAAGATTTCATGGTAGAGCCTTTCCGGGAAAATTAATTTAATTGTACCATAATTTTACAAAAGATAGACTACTTTTATGAGAGGAATCCTCGTTTCTTATAAAGTTTTACCAAGTTTTAGTTAAGATGATATAGACAAAGTGGTTTTCAAATTCTTTGAAAAATGGTAAAATGTTTTAATAGTTTATATATCTGTGCATTATAGCGCAGAGAGAAAGGATCTGTTGTGAAATCAATAGGTATCATTGAAAAATTGAAAGGCTTGTCTAAGCAGGAACTAGTCTTGCTAGCAGTTATTCTAAGTATTTTCTTGCCTTTTTATATTTTCATCATCATCTTTATCGCTTATTTAATAGGTCTGATATTTACAGGAGAAATGAAGGGGATTCTAAAACGACTCTCTAACCATGCTATTCTTCTTTTATTTATTGGCTATAGTGGTGTCATCTCTCTTCTGGCTCAAAATGTCATGGGGATGGTTGCTACTCTGGGAATGTTCCTCTTTGCGATTTTCTTTTACTATTACCAGGCTCATCTAACTCCTAAATTTTTTAGACTAGTATTACAAGGGATTTTATCGCTTAGTGTGCTAGCCTCGGTTTTCGCAGCTTTGGAGCATTTTCAAATTGTTAAGAAATTTGATTATACCTTCTTATCACCAAAGATGCAGGTTTGGCATCAGAATCGGGCTGAAGTAGCCTTCTTTAATCCTAACTATTATGGGATTATCTGTTGTTTCTGTATCATGATTGGATTTTACTTAATTAGTACAACTAAATTGAGATGGTTGAGAATCTTCTCAGTGATTGCAATCTTTGCGAATTTATTCGGGCTCAACTTTACTCAAAATAGAACGGCATTTCCAGCTATCATATTTGGTGCGATTATTTATCTTTTCACTACCATTAAAAACTGGCGTGCTTTCTGGTTAAGTATTGGAGTCTTTGGTATCGGCTTGGCCTTTCTCTTCTCTAGTGATTTAGGAGTTCGGATGGGAACACTTGATTCATCTATGGAAGAACGTGTGTCTATCTGGAATGCGGGTATGACCTTATTCAAACAAAACCCCTTCTGGGGAGAAGGCCCGCTAACATACATGCATGCTTATCCTCGTATTTTTGCACCTTATCATGAACATGCGCATAGTATCTATATCGATACAATATTGAGTTACGGTGTAGTAGGGACTGTCTTGTTAGGGATTGCTTCTTCAGATCCAATCCGAAAATTAATTGATATGAGTCAAGTACCAAGTAAACGACCGATTCTTGGACTCTATCTTTCATTTTTAACAGTGGTTGCTGTGCATGGAATTTTTGACTTGGCCCTCTTCTGGGTTCAGTCTTCATTTATCTTCCTTCTAGTGATGTGTAGTCTACCACTCAAACATAGTATGATTGCAGAACTTGTTGATTAACAAAAAAAGATAGTAGAAATAACATTTTCTACTATCTTTTTCCTTTTGTTGCAATTATTGAATAGCTTGAAGCAAGTCCTCTGCTTGTTGTTTCAAAGAAGCAGCAATGCTGTCTTCGAGAACTAATTTACCATCTTCCCAAGCAGAATCGTTGACACGAGCTGCAGTGAAACCACCAACAACTTGTGTACGGATGAATGGCAAGAGGTCTTTGTAAATCGCAAAGAGCTGATCATGACCTGCATTCGCAACTGAAGATACTGTAACAATCTTATCTTGAAGTGCAGATGCTCCACGGGTATCAGACAAGTCGATGGCACGTGAAAGCCAGTCAAGCAAGTTTTTCACTGTTCCAGGAATTGAGAAGTTGTAGACTGGAGAGAAAATCCAGATGGCATCAGCAGCTAAAACAGCTTCACGAGCAGCCGCAACAGATGGAAGAGTTGGAACTTCAAGTTCTTGGTTGAAGAGAGGAATGGCTGAGTAGTCAAGGTAGCTTACCTCAGCTTTTCCAGCAAGAGCTTTTTCAGCTTCTAGGGCCATTTGGTGGTTAAAAGAACCTTCACGAAGTGAACCAACGATAAATAATACTTTTTTAGACATAGGGTGTCTCCTTTAAATTTTAATCAGAGTTTTATCTGTTGTTACAATATATGTTACAACAAATGATAATCATTTGCAAATCATTTGCTCACAAATTAAAAATCAATGAATTGTAAGATTAAATTTCTAAATGACGCATGCAGCTAAGCCTGTGGAATCAATGGTTGGTGCTTTAGTTTGAAAGTCTAACAACATCTGGGATATCAAGAAGCCCTCCCTTTATTCACTTGTAATTCACTTGGATAGATGGTAAAATAGACGAGTGAAAAAGAGACAAAAAAAAGAAAAAAATTCCCTATTATTTCAGTATACTATTGGGCTAACCTTGCTGGCTCTAGTTGTGACTTCTTCCTTTCTCTATTTGGTATGGCTTAGTATGAAACCTTATCAAACTGCAAAGGTAGAAGGTGAAAGACTTGCTAAGCAGTATGCGAATCTAGATACGGTTAGCCAGGTTGATATCTTTAATGGTTTAGAAAGCTATTATAGTGTTCTTGGTCAAGATAAGAATCAGAAACCAGTTGCTGTTTTAATAGAAAAAAGTAACAACAATATTTACGTATATCAGATAGAAAATGGAACTTCTCAAGAAAAAGCAGAAACAGTTGTTAGAGAAAAAGGAGCAACTGAGATTGACAAGATTACTTTTGGACGGTACGCTGATAAGCCCGTCTGGGAAATCAAGTCTGGAGGAGACTATTATCTAGTAGATTTTGAATCTGGTAGCCTAATCGAAAAGGAGAAGCTATGAAACTATCCAAGCGTGTATTAGAAATGGAAGAAAGTGTCACTCTGGCTAGTGATGCAAGAGCAAAGAAGATAAAGGCTGAAGGAAAAGATGTTCTTTTCTTAACTTTAGGTCAGCCCGATTTTCATACTCCTGAAAATATTCAAGATGCTGCTGTTGCGGCTATTCGAGATGGACGTGCTTCTTTTTATACAGTAGCTTCAGGTTTGCCTGAGTTAAAAGCAGCAGTCAATACCTATTTTGAACGTTATTATGGTTATTCTGTAGCAGCTAACGAAGTCACCTTTGCTACAGGTGCCAAGTTCTCTCTCTACACTTTCTTTATGGCTGTGGTCAATCCAGGCGATGAGGTCATTATTCCAACACCATACTGGGTCAGCTATGGTGACCAGGTGAAAATGGCTGGTGGTGTTCCAGTCTTTGTTCAAGCCAAGGAAGACAATCACTTTAAAGTAACTGTAGAGCAATTAGAAGCAGCTCGAACAGATAAGACCAAAGTCTTGGTACTAAACTCACCCTCTAATCCGACTGGGATGATTTATTCTCGTGAGGAACTCTTAGCCATCGGAAACTGGGCAGTTGAACACGATGTTCTCATTCTTGCAGACGATATTTATGGTCGTTTGGTCTATAACGGGAATGAGTTCGTCCCAATCTCAAGTCTGTCAGAAGCTATTCGTAAGCAAACCATTGTCATCAATGGAGTGTCTAAGGCCTATGCTATGACAGGATGGCGTGTTGGTTATGCAGTGGGTGATCCAGAAATTATTGCTGCCATGAGTAAATTGACTGGTCAAACAACTTCTAACCTAACTGCTGTATCTCAATACGCAACAATCGAGGCCTTAACTGGACCGCAAGACTCTGTAGAAACCATGCGCCAAGCTTTTGAAGAACGTTTAAATACCATCTATCCACTCTTGTGTGAAGTTCCAGGTTTTGAGGTTGTCAAACCACAAGGAGCTTTCTATCTCTTCCCAAATGTCAAAAAAGCCATGGAGTTGAAAGGCTATACCGATGTAACAGCATTTACAACGGCTATTCTTGAAGAGGTGGGGCTAGCCTTGATTACAGGTGCTGGATTTGGAGCACCAGAAAACGTCCGTCTCAGCTATGCGACAGACTTGGAAACTCTTAAAGAAGCCATTCGTCGTTTGCACCAATTTATGGAAAAATAAGAAGTTTAACCTCCGTCTTAATAACGGAGGTTTTTATTTTTAAAAACTTATGAATTTCTGTCAAACTAGCTAGCTATCAGGCATTATTTGTGGTACAATAATGAGTAATAATGTCTTTGGACAAGTTAAACGAATAAAGGAAGATAAATGATGACAAAACGTGTAACAATTATCGAAGTAAAAGACTACGTTGGTCAAGAAGTGACTATCGGTGCTTGGGTTGCTAACAAGTCAGGAAAAGGGAAAATTGCCTTCTTGCAATTGCGTGATGGAACAGCCTTTTTCCAAGGTGTAGCTTTTAAACCAAACTTTATCGAAAAATTTGGAGAAGAAGTAGGTCTTGAAAAATTTGACACCATCAAACGCCTAAGCCAAGAAACTTCTGTTTTTGTGACAGGGATTGTTAAAGAAGACGAGCGTTCTAAATTTGGTTACGAGCTCGATATTACAGACATCGAAGTTATCGGTGAATCTCAAGATTACCCAATCACTCCAAAAGAACACGGAACAGACTTCTTGATGGACAACCGTCACTTGTGGTTGCGTTCACGCAAACAAGTAGCTGTCATGCAAATCCGTAATGCTATTATCTATGCAACTTATGAGTTCTTTGATAAAAATGGCTTCATGAAGTTTGATAGCCCAATTCTTTCAGGAAATGCAGCGGAAGATTCTACAGAACTTTTCGAAACAGACTACTTTGGAACACCAGCTTACTTGAGCCAATCAGGTCAACTTTATCTGGAAGCTGGTGCTATGGCCCTTGGTCGCGTATTTGACTTTGGTCCAGTATTCCGTGCTGAAAAATCTAAGACTCGTCGTCACTTGACTGAGTTCTGGATGATGGATGCAGAGTATTCATACTTGACCCACGATGAGTCACTTGACTTGCAAGAAGCTTATGTCAAAGCTCTTCTTCAAGGCGTTCTAGATCGTGCACCTCAAGCTTTGGAAACATTGGAGCGTGATACAGAGCTCTTGAAACGCTATATTGCTGAGCCATTCAAACGCATCACTTACGATCAAGCCATTGATCTCTTGCAAGAGCATGAAAACGATGAAGACGCTGACTATGAACATCTCGAGCATGGTGATGACTTCGGTTCACCACATGAAACTTGGATTTCAAACCACTTTGGTGTACCAACCTTTGTGATCAACTATCCATCAGACATCAAAGCTTTCTACATGAAACCAGTTCCTGGGAACCCAGATCGCGTACTTTGTGCAGACTTGCTTGCGCCAGAAGGTTACGGAGAAATCATCGGTGGTTCCATGCGTGAGGAAGACTACGATGCCCTTGTCGCTAAGATGGAATCACTTGGAATGGATCTTACAGAGTACGAATTCTACCTTGACCTTCGTAAATATGGTACAGTACCACACGGTGGATTTGGTATCGGTATCGAGCGTATGGTAACCTTCGCAGCAGGTACAAAACACATCCGTGAAGCTATTCCATTCCCACGTATGTTGCACCGTATCAAACCTTAATAACTATGAGGCTGGGACAGAAGTCCTAGCCTCTCAATTGTTTTTGGATTGTCGAGCAAGACGCAGTGGTTGAGTGGGCTCTACTACGCTGATTTCATCAGCTTTTACAGCCATACTCAACTGTGCGGAGGTGGGACGACGAAATTGAATTCTAACGAATTACCGATTTCTGTCCCACTCTCACTTTAAATGAAAGAGGTGGAGAAAATGTAGGCAACTTTCAGTAAGTCTTTTAGAAACAGTCATACTACATATTGAAAGAGAGAAAACAATGTTTAAAAGAACTTACAAACGCAATATTCCACTCCTAGCAGGTCTGGAATTTACATCTTATTTTGGGATTACCAGTTTTTGGATTTTATTTTTCATTCAGAATGGTCTTTCCTTGCTTCAAATCGGTCTATTAGAGAGTATCTTTCATGGGACAAGTCTCTTGTGTGAGATCCCATCTGGTATGTTGGCCGATCGATTTAGCTACAAGACCAATCTCTATTTGGCTCGCTTGGCCAGTATTGTATCCTCTATCTTGATTTTGTTTGGTCAGGGGAATTTTTGGATTTATGCTCTTGCCATGATGGTCAGTGCTTGGTCCTATAATTTTGACTCGGGAACCAGCACCGCTTTTTTATATGATTCTGCGGTAGAAGCGGGTCAAAAGGACCGATATCTTCAGATTTCTAGCTTTTTGTCTGGTGTGGCAGAAGTCACCCGAACTCTAGGTACAGTTGTCGCAGGCTTCTTTATTCACGGAGCATTGGCTTGGACCTATCTAATTGCTATTGGATTATCTTATCTTTCTATAATCTTGATTTATTTTATGAAAGAACCAATGGCTAAGAGAGGAAGAAATGAAGCCTTAACCTTTAAAACGATTGTCCTGCAAGTTCGAAAAGAATGGCAGGAAAAACCAGTACTCTTTTACTGGATGATGACTTATCAGCTAGTCGGGACACTCATGTGCATGTTTTACTTTTACTATCAGCAGAAAATAAGTGACTTAGTAGGATGGCAGGTATCGCTGGTCATGCTGATTGGTAGTGGCTTAAATCTTATAGCAGTTTATGTAGCTAGTCAAATTGGTAAAAAATGGAATAGCAATCTAGTTTTTCCGACTCTTGTTGCACTAACGGGCTTGTCCCTACTATTGGTGTTTTCTGGAACACCCTTTGCTTTTCTTCTTGTATATCTTTTAACCAATACACTTTATGCAGTTTATCAACCAATCTATTTTAATGACTTACAAGTCTATTTACCGTCCAGTGTAAGAGCGACTATGCTTAGTATCAATTCTATGCTCTTTAGTTTATCTATGATTGTCATTTTCCCACTGACAGGTTGGTTGATTGATCGTTGGGGCCTTGTAGCTGTCTTTTTAGTTCTAGGTCTTATCTTACTATTAACCTATCCTATCTTAAGAATTGGTCTAAAAAGGATGGGCAAGCTATTAAATCAGGACTTAATAAATGAATAAAGCATGAAACCCTATTTGCCCAAAGTAGCATCCTGTGGTACAATAACAAGAAGAAAAGGAGAAGAGCATGATTGATGTAGAAGAAATTCTAAGTAAGATGAATCCCAATCAAAAGATCAACTATGACCGTGTCATGCAAAAGATGGTCCAAGTTTGGGAAAAAAATGAAGAAAGACCAACTATTCTCATGCACGTCTGTTGTGCTCCCTGCAGTACCTACACTCTAGAGTACTTGACTAAGTATGCCGATGTGACCATTTATTTTGCTAATTCAAATATTCATCCCAAAGCCGAGTATCACAAGCGTGCTTATGTGACCAAGAAGTTTGTCAGTGATTTCAATGAGCGAACTGGCAATAAGGTCCAATACATAGAAGCTCCCTATGAACCAAACGAATATCGTAAACTGGTTCGAGGTTTGGAAGAAGAACCTGAAGGTGGGGATCGTTGCAAGGTTTGTTTTGACTATCGATTAGATAAGACAGCCCAGGTGGCTATGGACTTAGGCTTTGACTACTTTGGCTCTGCCCTAACCATCAGCCCTCACAAAAATTCACAAACCATCAATAGTATCGGGATCGATGTGCAGAAAATCTACACCACTCATTATCTTCCGAGTGATTTTAAGAAAAATCAAGGCTACAAACGCTCTGTAGAAATGTGTGAAGAGTACGACATTTATCGCCAATGTTATTGTGGCTGTGTCTATGCAGCTCAAGCTCAAAATATTGACTTGGTACAGGTCAAGAAGGATGCAACAGCCTTTATGGTAGATAAGGATATCGAAAAAGACTATTCGCATATCAAATTTACTGTTACGAAGTTAGATATTTAAAGGAAAACCTGCCTCAAGGCAGGTTTTTTGCTTATAAAAAACGAGGTCAGGATTTTGTTCCTGACCTCTGACAACTTTACCGATTCTTTAGTTCTACGTAGCGTTTGTACCAAATGTTGACATAGGCTTCTGAGAAGGGGCCTCGTTCATTGTTGATCCAGTCAACAAGAATTTTAACATGCTCTTTCAAAATATAGTCTAAATCATCAGGATAATTCATCTTACGCTTATGACGTTCATACTCTTCGACGTCCAAGAGGCGTTTCTCACCATCTGTAAAAACTTTAACATCTAAATCATAATCGATGTATTTTAAAGCTTCTTCGTCTAGATAATAAGGGCTTGCCATGTTGCAATAGTAGGAAATCCCATTATCACGGATCATGGCAATGATATTAAACCAATATTTTTTGTGAAAGTAAACAATAGCCGGTTCTCGAGTCACCCAACGACGACCGTCACTTTCGGTAACAAGTGTGTGGTCGTTGACGCCGATAATAGCGTTCTCTGTTGTTTTTAGTACCATGGTGTCTCTCCAAGTACGGTGGAGACTCCCATCATGCTTATAACTTTGAATTGTAATAAAGTCGCCTTCTTTTGGAAGTTTCATAACTAACCAACTTTCTACAATTTATAAGTTTATCGTTTACTATTGTATCACATTTTTATTTAAAGTTCTTAGTTTTTTCATGAAAAAGTTAAAGATATTCTCTGAGAGCGCTGGCTATATCCGAAAAATCGTAGCCTTTTCTTGCTAAAACTTGTGTCAAACGTTGTTTCAGTTCGTATCCTTCATACTTTCGTGAATATTTCCGATATTGCTTGTCCAACTCTTTAAAAATTAGTTCCTGAACAGTTTCTTCTTCGACTTGGCTATCTAGTTGGTCAAAGGCTGTTTTGGCCTCAGAGTATGAGAATCCTTTATTGGTTAGGCTTTGAATAATCTTATCTTGTAGAGCGCGGGCAGGTAATTTACCCTGATACTTTTTCAGTAGTTTTTCGGCTGTACGCTCTGCCACTTCCGTCAGATCAAATTCTTGTAAGACTTCTTGGATGATGGATTTGGCAACTCCCTTTTGAGAAATCTTCTGCATCAGCATATAGATTCCCTTGTCACCAGATAGCTGATTAGAGTTGATAATAGCATAGGCATATTGACGGTCATTTATCCAGTTGTCATCTTTTAGAGATTGGATGACTTTGGGTATGATGTTCTCATCGATTTCATGTTTACTTAGATAATCTCTGACTTCTTTTTCAGTGCGAGCCTTGAAGGATAAGTGGTAGAGCGCTAGATTTTTTCCGTAGGAAAATTGTGCAAAGGTCTGAATTTCTGCAAACTCTTCGGGACTAATGTCCTTATCCTTGGTCAGCATAAAGCGAACAATGGTATCCTCTGTAATATAGCAGGTTTGCTCCTTGTCAATTTCTAGCAGATAGAGTCTTTTTTTCTTTTCTAGTTTTGTGATTTTCATGGTTTTCCTTTTATCCAAACGCTTCAAAGGCAGCAACGAGTCGAAGTTTATGTATATCGACCTGTTCTCTCCCATAATAGTCAAGAAATAGTTCAGCGTATTTAGGGTCCTTCAGGTTATAGTTTAGGGACCAAACTGCCCAAAAGAGATCGATATGTCGGTCACTAAAATCAGCCAAACCAAGGTCAATAAAACAAGAGAAATGGCTGGCATCTTTAAGAATAAAATTCGGTAGACAGGCATCCCCGTGAATAAAGGCATCTGTCTTTAAAAGGTGCCCTTGTTCTTGGATGAGTTGGAAGGCCTCTTCGCGACTGTTGATTTGGAATTGGGGTAGGAGAGCCTTGGCATAGAACGCCCCTTTTTCATAGTTTTTAAAGGCTCTTTCTTTATAGGCTTTTAAATGATTTTCTGAAGGAAAATTTTGTGGGTTTAAGTTATGAAGCTTTTTAAGAGCCTCTGCCATTGTTCGGCAGATTTTTTCTGGCTGATCTAAAAAAGCGAGAGCATCATGGCCAATAGCCTCTTTCGTCAGAAGGTGGTCTTTATCTGTAGATAGATAGTGGATGACTGGAGTTCCTATTCCCTCTTGTTCAAACCAACTTGCAATTCTAGCTTCTCGCTCTAAACGTCCCTTTCGATCTATTTTCAAGTAGTAACCTGAGTCAAGATAGAGAACCGTTGCTCTTGAATGAGAAGAGCTGTCAGAAAAGGTTGCCCCCTCTATATAGGTTCGTAATTGCTCAGGAAAATCCAATGGGGAAAAATGAGATGTCTCTGTATTCATGGTTTTATTGTAACATATTCTTAACCATTGAGAAACTACGTGGTATAATAGACTTATGAGTCTTAAAGTCAAACAAAAAATTCCATTAAAAATCAAGCGCATGGGGATTAACGGGGAAGGTATCGGATTTTATCAGAAAACCCTCGTTTTTGTCCCAGGTGCTCTCAAGGGTGAAGATATCTATTGTCAGGTGACTTCTGTTAAGCGTAACTACGTTGAGGCTAAACTGCTTGAGGTCAATAAAAAATCTAAGTTTCGAGTGGTTCCAGACTGTACTATTTATAATGAGTGTGGAGGCTGTCAAATTATGCACCTACACTATGACAAGCAGTTGGAATTCAAGACAGATCTTCTCCATCAAGCACTGAAGAAATTTGCCCCTGCTGGCTACGAAAACTTTGAAATCAGACCAACTATTGGCATGCAGAAACCAAAATATTATCGGGCTAAACTACAATTTCAGACACGAAAGTTTAAAGGTCAAGTCAAGGCAGGTTTGTATGCTCAGAATTCCCATTATTTGGTCGAGTTAAAGGACTGTCTTGTTCAAGACAAGGAGACGCAAGCAATTGCTAATCGCATCGCTGAACTCTTGACTTACCATCAAATTCCGATTACGGATGAACGGAAAATCCTTGGGGTTCGGACCATCATGGTTCGTCGAGCACGGAAAACTGGGCAAGTCCAGATTATCATTGTGACCAATCGTCAATTGAATCTGACTCAATTTGTGAAAGACCTAGTCAAGGATTATCCTGAAATAGTGACTGTCGCAGTCAATACCAATACTGCTAAAACTAGTGAGATTTATGGGAATAAGACAGAGATTATTTGGGGGCAGGATAGTATACGCGAGGGTGTATTAGACTATGAGTTTTCTCTTTCACCTCGAGCTTTCTATCAGCTCAATCCTGAACAGACGGAGATTCTATATAGTGAAGCCGTTAAGGCCTTGGCCGTGACTGAGGACGACCATCTGATCGATGCCTATTGTGGTGTTGGGACCATTGGTTTCGCTTTTGCTAAAAAAGTCAAAAGTTTGAGAGGGATGGATATTATTCCAGAAGCCATTGAGGATGCCAAAGAAAATGCTAAGCGCATGGGTTATACCAATACTCATTATGAAGCAGGGACTGCAGAAGAAGTTATCCCTCGTTGGTACAAGGAAGGCTATCGCGCCGATGCTTTGATAGTAGACCCGCCGCGTACTGGTTTAGATGATAAGCTCTTGGATACCATTGTCAAATACGCTCCTGAAAAGATGGTTTATGTATCCTGTAATGTGTCTACCTTGGCACGTGATTTAGTCCGTTTGCTGGAGGTCTATGACCTGCATTATATCCAGTCCGTTGATATGTTTCCACACACGGCTAGAACAGAAGCAGTGGTTAAATTAACGAGGCGTAAGTCAGCTTCTAAATAGAAAGAATAACTGGAAAGTTTTTGAAAAGAAGACTTCTAGTTACAGAGTAAGATTTGCAAGCTCCCTATATTTATGATAAAATAAGTAGAAAATAAAATGAAAAAAGAGGTATGTGAAATGTCACGTAAACCATTTATCGCTGGTAACTGGAAAATGAACAAAAACCCAGAGGAAGCAAAAACATTCGTTGAAGCTGTAGCATCAAAACTTCCTTCATCAGACCTTGTTGAAGCAGGTATCGCAGCTCCTGCAGTTGACTTGACAACTGTTCTTGCTGCTGCTAAAGGTTCAAACCTTAAAGTTGCTGCTCAAAACTGCTACTTTGAAAATGCAGGTGCTTTCACAGGTGAAACTAGCCCACAAGTTTTGAAAGAAATCGGTACTAACTACGTTGTGATCGGTCACTCAGAACGTCGTGACTACTTCCACGAAACAGACGAAGACATCAACAAAAAAGCAAAAGCAATCTTTGCGAACGGTATGCTTCCAATCATCTGTTGTGGTGAGTCACTTGAAACTTACGAAGCTGGTAAAGCAGCAGAATTCGTGGGTGCTCAAGTTTCAGCTGCTCTTGCTGGATTGACTGCAGAACAAGTCGCTTCAACAGTTATCGCATACGAACCAATCTGGGCTATCGGTACTGGTAAATCAGCTTCACAAGACGACGCACAAAAAATGTGTAAAGTTGTTCGTGACGTTGTAGCTGCTGACTTCGGTCAAGAAGTAGCTGACAAAGTACGTGTTCAATATGGTGGTTCAGTAAAACCTGAAAATGTTGCTGAATACATGGCTTGTCCAGACGTTGATGGAGCTCTTGTTGGTGGTGCATCACTTGACCCAGAAAGCTTCTTGGCATTGCTTGACTTTGTAAAATAAGCCTCAAATATCTGAGACAGACAGTTTCCTCACTCGAGATTATGACTGCCTGTCTTCTTTTTGGTAAAATGGCGTGCGAAAGCACGCTCTTTTCTACGTTTCAATAGAAAAAGAAAGGAGAATTATGCTTTATATTTGGTCATATCTCAAGCGTTATCCCAAATGGCTAGTTTTAGACTTCCTAGGAGCTATTTTCTTTGTTATTGTCAATCTGGGTCTACCGACTGTTCTGGCCCGCATGATTGACCAGGGAATCAACCAAGGAGACAAGGATAAGCTCTATTTTTGGGCTATCATCATGTTGGTTATTATTGTCCTGGGAACATGTGGGCGGATTGTTCTAGCCTACGCTGCTAGTAAACTGACCACCAATATGGTTAAGGACATGCGAAATGATGTTTATGCTAAATTACAAGAGTATTCTCATCACGAATATGAACAAATCGGTGTATCTTCACTAGTTACTCGTATTACCAGTGATGCCTTTGTACTCATGCAGTTTGCAGAACAAACGCTTAAGTTGGGTGTTATCACACCCATGATGATGCTATCGAGTATTCTCATGATTTTCTTGACGAGTCCTTCACTGGCCTGGATTGTAGCTTTTTCCGTACCTTTTCTAGCTGTTGTTGTCATTTATGTGGCTGTAAAAACGCGCCCCTTATCTGAAAAACAACAAAAAACACTGGACAAGATTAATCAGTATGTCCGTGAAAATTTGATGGGTTTGAGAGTGATTCGTGCCTTTGCTCGTGAAGACTTCCAAGAAAAACGTTTTGAAGAGAAAAATGCAATCTATGCGGATAATTCGAATCGCTTGTTTAAATTAACTGGTTTGACGGAACCGCTTTTTGTGCAAATTATTATTGCCATGATCGTGGCTATCGTTTGGTTTGCCCTTGATCCACTGAAGCATGGAAATTTGCAGATTGGGGATTTGGTTGCCTTTATCGAGTATAGTTTCCACGCTCTCTTATCCTTCCTCTTCTTGTCAAACCTCTTTACCATGTATCCACGTACGGCTGTATCTAGTGAGCGTTTGAAGGAAATCATGGACATGCCCATTTCCATTGATCCAAATGAGGATGGAATTCAAGAAACAGAAACTCATGGATATCTAGAATTTGATAATGTGACCTTTGCCTATCCTGGGGAAACAGAAAGCCCTGTTTTGCATAATATTTCCTTCACTGCTAAACCGGGAGAAACCATTGCATTTATCGGTTCAACTGGGTCAGGTAAGTCTACTCTAGTTCAATTGATTCCTCGTTTCTACGATGTTACGCTAGGTAAAATCAAGGTCGATGGTGTTGATGTTCGGGATTACCGTCTCAAATCACTCCGTCAGAAGATTGGATTTATTCCACAAAAGGCCTTGCTTTTTACTGGAACTATCGCAGACAATCTCCGTTACGGGAAAGAGGATGCCAGTCATGAGGACTTGCACCAAGCAGCAGATGTGGCCCAAGCCAAAGACTTTATCGAAAGTCGAGAAGAAGGTTTTGCGACGCATCTGGCAGAAGGCGGAAGCAACCTATCAGGTGGTCAGAAACAACGTTTGTCGATAGCACGAGCAGTCATCAAGGGTCCAGATATCTATATCTTTGATGATTCTTTCTCAGCCTTGGACTACCGTACAGATGCTATTTTTCGCCGTCGTCTCAAGGAAGTGACACAAGATGCTACGGTATTGATTGTCGCGCAGCGTGTTGGAACTATCATGGATGCTGACCAGATTATCGTCCTTGATAAGGGTGAAATTGTTGGTCGTGGTCGTCATGAAGAATTGATGGAAACCAATGACATTTATCGAGAAATTGCTGAGTCGCAACTGAAAAATGCGTCTCTGACAGAATAATAGGAGGTAAAAGATGAAACAACAATCTAGTCTAGCTCGTCTATGGAGCTATTTGAAAGCCTACCGTTTTTCTGTTTTCTTTGCAGTCTTCTTGAAAATAGTCAGCGTCATTATGAGTGTTATCGAGCCATTCGTATTGGGGCTTGCTATCACTGAGTTAACCAGCAACCTCCTTGCCATGGCAAATGGTGTTGCAGGAGCGGGTATCAATACCAGCTATATCGCAGTAATTCTAGTGATTTATCTCTTGCGTGGTCTTCTCTATGAGTTGGGGTCATATTATTCAAACTACTTTATGACCAATGCGGTGCAGTCCATGATACAGGATTTGCGAAATGAAATGAGCGAAAAAATCAATCGCATTCCTGTGTCCTACTTTGACAAGCACCAGTTTGGAGATTTGCTAGGTCGTTTTACCAGTGATGTAGAGACTGTTTCAAACGCTCTGCAACAATCTTTCTTACAGATCGTCAATGCAGTCTTTACCATTCTTTTTGTTATGGGAATGGTCCTCTATCTAAATCTTCAGTTGGCCATTGTTGTCATCTTGTCGATTCCAGTGACTTACTTTGGGGCTAAAACCATTCTAAATCGCTCCCAACCATACTTTAAAAAGCAAGCAGCCATTCTGGGACAAATGAATGGGTTTGTACAGGAAAGCTTGACTGGTTTCAATGTTCTTAAACTTTTTGGACGTGAAGAAAAATCTCAAGAGAGATTTGAAAAGATTACGGATGAATTGCAGCGGGTTGGATTCAAGGCTAGCTTCATTTCAGGTTTGATGATGCCTGCCTTACACATTGTATCTGACTTAACTTATTTGATAGTCGCTGTCCTAGGTGGTTTGCAGGTTATTGCAGGACGCTTAACCATTGGTAATATGCAAGCTTTCGTTCAGTATGTGTGGCAGGTTAGTCAACCGATCCAAAATATCACTCAATTAGCGGGACAAATGCAAAGTGCTAAATCTTCGCTTGACCGTGTCTTTGAAGTTTTGGATGAACAGGAAGAAGTTCAAACTGCTAAAGTAAAAGAACTGGCGCCATTAACAGGACAAGTTAGCTTCAAGAATGTTGATTTCCAATACGTGGAAAATAAACCATTGATTCGCAATTTCAACCTAGATGTTGAACCTGGAGAGATGGTAGCTATCGTTGGACCTACTGGAGCAGGAAAAACAACCTTGATTAACCTTCTCATGCGTTTTTATGATGTAACTGCTGGAGCTATTTTAGTGGATGGCCAAGATATTCGTGACCTGTCTCGTCAGGACTATCGTCGCCAGTTTGGTATGGTCTTACAGGATGCCTGGCTCTATGAAGGCAGTATCAAGGAAAATCTTCGATTTGGGAACCTTGAAGCAACAGATGAGGAAATCGTTGAAGCAGCTAAGGCTGCTAATGTAGACCACTTTATCCGCACTCTTCCTGGGGGCTATAACATGGAGATGAACCAAGAGTCAAGTAATATTTCTCTTGGTCAGAAACAGCTTTTAACCATTGCGCGTGCCCTCTTAGCCAATCCAAAAATTCTAATCCTTGATGAAGCGACATCATCAGTTGACACCCGTTTAGAACTCTTGATTCAAAAAGCCATGAAGCGTTTGATGAAGGGGAGAACAAGCTTTGTTATCGCCCATCGCCTTTCTACTATTCAGGAAGCGGACAAGATTTTGGTGCTGAAAGATGGACAGATTATCGAACAAGGAAATCATGAAAGTCTCTTAGCTTCAAAAGGTTTCTATTATGACCTTTATCAAAGCCAATTCTCTCGGAAAGATACTGAAAATAACTAAAAAGATATCTGCTCATTTTCTTAAATTATCAGTCTATTACAACTTTTTTAATATGGGTTAATTTTCTTGCTTTTGTCTACTAGGTGTAGTATACTGAGATAGTAATCAATAAATATGGTTGCAAAAATAATATTATGAGGTGAGAAAAATGGTAGAATTGAAAAAAGATGCATTAAAAGACGTAGCAACATTATCTAAACCAGCGGCAGAAGCGCTAGTAAATACAAAGGAAGTTTTGAATCAAGCAGTAGCAGATTTGTATGTAGCCCATATTGCTCTACATCAAGTACACTGGTACATGCGTGGACGTGGTTTTATGGTATGGCATCCTAAGATGGATGAATACATGGATAGCCTTGATGGTTACCTAGATGAAATCAGCGAACGCTTGATTACACTCGGTGGTAAACCATACTCTACTTTGACAGAATTCCTTCAACACAGTGAAATCGAAGAAGGTGTTGGAGAGTTCCGTAACGTAGAAGAAAGCTTGGAACGTGTCCTTGAAATTTATCGTTACCTCATCAATCTGTTCCAAAAAGCATTGGATGTTACTGATGAAGAAGGTGATGATGTAACCAATGATATCTTCGTTGGTGCTAAGGCAGACCTTGAAAAAACTGTCTGGATGCTTGCAGCAGAATTAGGACAAGCACCTGGTTTGTAAGATACTCTATTTTGTCAAAAATCCGTAGAAACTTTCTACGGATTTTTTCTATTTCGGAGGGCATTCCAAAACAGTCTTTTTTGAAGATTTTTGATAAAATAGAACTATCAATGAAAAGGATGAGAGCATGACAAAAAAAATCGTAGCCATCTGGGCTCAAGATGAAAAGGGTGTAATCGGAAAAGAGGATCGCTTGCCATGGCATTTGCCAGCAGAGTTAAAGCATTTTAAAGAAACAACCTTGAATCATGCCATTTTGATGGGGCGTGTAACCTTTGATGGAATGGGACGACGTTTGCTTCCAGGACGTGAGACCCTGATTTTGACGCGCAACCCTGAAGAGTCAATTGAGGGTGTTCTGGTTTTCCAAAATGTTGAGAACGTTTTAGACTGGTATCAGAACCAGGATAAAAATCTCTATATCATTGGGGGCAAGCAGATTTTTCAGCTTTTTGAACCTTATCTCGATGAAATTATTGTGACACAAATCCATGCTCAAGTTGAAGGGGATACTTTTTTTCCGGAAGATTTTGACTTGACTGTTTTTGAGACTATTGCAAGCAAATCTTATACTAGAGATGAGAAAAATGCCTATGATTTTACCATCGAATATAGAAAGAGAAAGGAAGTCTAATGGAGCGTAGTATTTTTGGATTTTTTACAGCTCTTTTGTGTGCTGTCTGTTTTGTAGCTGGAACACACGCTTTTCGTAAAAAGCGCTTTGGACTTGCTACTCTACTTTGGCTTAATGCCTTTACAAACTTGGTGAATAGCATTCATGCTTTTTATATGACCTTATTTTAGAGAGAATGAATAATTAGAACGGAAGGGAATCATGCCTACAAATAGGAAAAATGATATGATGGTTTATTGCTCATTTTGTGGCAAAAGCCAAGAAGAAGTTAAAAAAATAATCGCTGGGAACAACGCCTTTATCTGTAATGAGTGTGTGGAGTTAGCCCAGGAAATCATTCGTGAGGAGTTGGCAGAGGAAGTCCTAGCAGACTTGTCTGAAGTACCAAAACCAATCGAACTCCTAAACATCTTGAACCACTATGTGATTGGTCAAGATCGTGCTAAACGTGCCTTGGCAGTAGCTGTATATAACCACTACAAACGCATCAATTTCCATGACACTCGTGAAGAGTCAGAAGATGTGGATTTGCAAAAATCAAATATTTTGATGATTGGCCCAACAGGTTCAGGTAAGACTTTTCTTGCTCAAACACTTGCTAGAAGTTTGAATGTACCTTTTGCCATTGCAGATGCAACAGCTCTTACTGAGGCTGGTTATGTAGGTGAGGACGTGGAAAATATCCTCCTCAAACTCTTGCAAGCTGCTGACTTTAACATCGAACGTGCAGAACGTGGAATTATCTACGTAGACGAAATCGACAAGATTGCCAAGAAGAGCGAGAATGTTTCTATCACACGTGATGTATCTGGTGAAGGGGTGCAACAAGCCCTTCTCAAGATTATCGAAGGAACTGTAGCCAGCGTACCACCTCAAGGTGGACGCAAACATCCACAACAAGAAATGATTCAAGTGGACACTAAAAATATCCTCTTTATCGTGGGTGGTGCCTTCGATGGCATCGAAGAGATTGTCAAACAGCGTCTAGGTGAAAAAGTGATTGGTTTCGGACAAAACAACAAGGCCATTGATGAAAATAGTTCTTACATGCAAGAAATCATCGCAGAAGATATTCAAAAATTCGGTATTATTCCTGAGTTGATTGGACGCTTGCCTGTCTTTGCAGCCTTGGAGCAGTTGACTGTAGATGATTTGGTTCGTATCTTGAAGGAACCAAGAAATGCTTTGGTTAAACAATACCAGACCTTGCTTTCTTATGATGATGTGGAGCTTGAATTTGACGACGAAGCTCTCCAAGAAATTGCTAACAAAGCAATCGAACGTAAGACTGGTGCGCGTGGTCTTCGCTCAATCATCGAAGAAACTATGCTAGACGTAATGTTTGAAGTTCCAAGTCAAGAAAATGTGAAAACAGTTCGTATCACAAAAGAAGCGGTTGACGGAACGGCTAAGCCAATTCTAGAGACAGCCTAGAGGTGACTATGGAAATCAATACACACAATGCTGAGATTTTGCTGAGTGCAGCCAACAAGTCCCACTATCCGCAGGATGAACTTCCTGAGATTGCTCTTGCAGGGCGCTCAAATGTTGGTAAATCAAGTTTTATCAATACCATGCTCAATCGTAAAAATCTAGCTCGTACCTCTGGAAAACCAGGAAAAACACAACTACTCAATTTCTTTAACATTGATGATAAGATGCGTTTTGTGGATGTGCCTGGCTATGGTTATGCCCGTGTTTCCAAAAAGGAACGCGAAAAATGGGGACGTATGATTGAGGAGTACTTGACCACTCGAGAAAATCTTCGAGCGGTTGTTAGTCTCGTTGACCTTCGCCATGATCCGACGGCAGATGATGTGCAGATGTACGAATTTCTTAAATATTACGAAATTCCTGTCATCATTGTGGCGACTAAGGCAGACAAGATTCCGCGTGGTAAATGGAATAAGCACGAATCAGCTATTAAAAAGAAATTAAACTTTGATCCAAGTGATGGTTTTATCCTCTTTTCATCCGTAACAAAAGCAGGAATGGACCAAGCTTGGGATGCTATTTTAGGTAAATTGTGAGGAATACATATGGCAAAAACAATTCATACAGACAAAGCTCCAAAGGCAATCGGACCTTACGTTCAAGGAAAAATCGTTGGCAACCTTTTGTTCGCTAGCGGTCAAGTTCCACTATCTCCTGAAACTGGAGAAATCGTAGGAGAAACAATCCAAGAACAGACTGAACAAGTCTTGAAAAACATTGGAGCTATTTTAGCAGAAGCAGGTACAGATTTTGACCATGTTGTTAAAACAACTTGTTTCTTGAGTGATATGAACGACTTTGTACCTTTTAATGAGGTATACCAAACAGCCTTTAACAAGGAATTTCCAGCTCGTTCAGCTGTGGAAGTAGCTCGTCTTCCTCGCGATGTAAAAGTCGAAATTGAAGTCATCGCAGAGATTGGATAAGCTAGTAGAAGTTTGGTTCTTCCAAACTTCTTTTGATATAAGGAGACTATGATGACAAAGAAACAACTTCACCTGGTGATTGTGACAGGGATGAGTGGTGCAGGAAAAACTGTAGCCATTCAGTCCTTTGAAGATTTAGGATATTTTACCATTGATAATATGCCACCTGCTCTCTTGCCAAAGTTTTTGCAGTTGGTCGAGACCAAGGACGATGACCACAAGTTAGCTCTAGTGGTGGATATGCGTAGTCGTTCTTTCTTCTCAGAGATTCAGGCTGTCTTAGATGAATTGGAAAATCAAGATGATTTGGATTTCAAGATTCTCTTTTTGGATGCAGCAGATAAGGAATTAGTGGCACGTTATAAGGAAACTAGAAGAAGTCACCCTCTTGCAGCAGATGGTCGTATCTTGGACGGGATTAAGCTGGAACGCGAACTCTTGGCGCCTTTGAAAAATATGAGTCAAAACGTGGTAGACACGACAGAGTTAACTCCACGTGAACTCCGCAAGACTATTGCAGAACAATTTTCAGACCAAGAACAAACGCAGTCTTTCCGAATCGAGGTGATGTCTTTTGGGTTTAAATACGGAATTCCAATTGATGCTGATTTGGTATTTGATGTTCGCTTCTTGCCAAATCCTTACTACCTTCCAGAGCTCCGTAATCAGACAGGTGAAGACCAGGCTGTTTATGACTATGTCATGAATCATGAAGAATCTGAAGATTTCTACCGTCATTTGCTAGCCCTGATTGAACCGATTCTCCCTGGCTATAAAAAAGAAGGTAAATCAGTTTTAACCATTGCAGTGGGTTGTACAGGTGGGCAACACCGAAGCGTTGCCTTTGCAAAGCGTTTAGCCAATGATTTGGCGAAACATTGGCCTGTAAACGAAAGCCATCGTGATAAAGACCGAAGAAAGGAAACGGTAAACCGTTCATGAGAAAACCCAAAATTACGGTGATCGGTGGAGGAACCGGAATCCCTGTTATTTTAAATAGTCTACGGGAAAAAGACGTCGAAATTGCAGCCATAGTAACCGTTGCGGATGATGGTGGTTCTTCAGGTGAATTGCGTAAGAATATTCAACAGTTGACACCTCCAGGGGATTTACGTAATGTCCTTGTGGCCATGTCAGATATGCCAAAATTCTATGAAAAGGTCTTTCAATACCGTTTTTCAGAGGATGCAGGTGCTTTTGCTGGTCATCCATTAGGAAACATTATCATAGCTGGATTATCTGAAATGCAGGGTTCGACCTATAATGCCATGCAATTGCTGAGTAAATTCTTCCATACTACAGGAAAGATTTATCCCTCCAGTGACCATCCTTTGACGCTCCATGCTGTCTTTAAAGATGGATCAGAAGTTGCTGGGGAAAGTCACATTGCAGATCATCCAGGTATGATTGACCATGTCTATGTTACCAACACTCTAAATGATGAAAAACCGCAGGCTAGCCGTCGAGTTGTCAATACTATTCTTGAGAGTGATATGATTGTCTTGGGACCAGGTTCACTCTTTACTTCGATTTTGCCTAATATCGTCATTGAGGAGATTGGACAGGCACTTCTTGAGACCAAGGCAGAAATTGCCTATGTCTGCAACATCATGACCCAGCGTGGAGAGACAGAACATTTCTCAGATAGTGATCACGTAGAAGTCTTACATCGTCATTTGGGCCGTCCATTTATCGATACCGTTCTTGTTAATATTGAAAAGGTTCCGAGAGATTATATGGATACCAACCGTTTTGATGAATATTTGGTGCAGGTTGAGCATGATTTTGAAGGTTTGCGCAAACAAGTACCTCGTGTCATTTCATCAAACTTCCTACGTTTGGAAAATGGTGGAGCCTTCCATGATGGAGATCTAATAGTGGACGAGTTGATGCGAATTATACAGGTGAGAAAATGAGTTTCACAGTAGCAGTAAAAGAAGAAATCCTAGGTCAGCACCATCTGAGTCGCTATGAGTTATCAGCAATTATCAAGATGTCTGGTAGTGTAGGTTTATCTAGCTCTGGTTTGACATTATCCGTCATTACAGAAAACGCTAAGTTAGCTCGTCACCTCTATGAATCTTTCCTGCACTTCTATGGTATTAAGTCGGAGATTCGTCATCATCAGAGAAGTAATCTTCGGAAAAATCGTGTTTATACTGTATTTACTGATGAGCGAGTCCAAGAATTACTGGCAGATTTGCGTTTGGCTGATTCTTTCTTTGGTCTAGAGACTGGGATTGATCCAGATATTTTAGGAGATGAGGAAGCTGGACGTGCTTACCTTTGTGGAGCCTTTTTGGCAAATGGAAGTATTCGGGATCCTGAGTCAGGAAAGTATCAGTTAGAAATTAGTTCCGTCTATGTGGACCATGCGCAAGGGATTGCTTCGCTTTTGCAGCAGTTCTTGTTAGATGCTAAGGTTATCGAGCGAAAAAAGGGAGCAGTAACCTATCTCCAAAGAGCCGAAGATATAATGGATTTCCTGATTTTAGTGGGAGCCATGCAGGCGCGTGATACTTTTGAAGGGGTCAAGATTCTCCGAGAAACTCGAAATGATCTCAATCGTGCTAATAATGCAGAGACAGCTAATATTGCACGTACGGTTTCTGCAAGCATGAAAACCATTAACAATATCAGTAAAATCATGGATACCGTTGGTCTAGATAGTCTACCAGTCGATTTGCAGGAAGTAGCACATCTGCGTATCCAGCATCCAGACTATTCTATTCAACAATTGGCTGACAGTTTGACAAATCCACTTACCAAAAGCGGTGTCAATCATAGATTGCGAAAGATAAATAAAATTGCAGATGAACTTTAAAACCACGAATCAAAGGATTCGTGGTTTTTTCTTATAGACTAGTAGAGTGTTTTGGTTGTACTTTTTGCTCTGGGTCAATGTAGTTAATGGCATTATTGACAGCAGTTGGTGCTTCACCAAGACCTGTCGCAATCAAGTCAATCTTACCTACGTAGTAGCAACAGTCACCGATGGCGTAAATTCCTTCTTGACTTGATTCTTGCTTGCTATTGACGATAATCTTGTGGCGATTGAGTTCTAATCCCCAATTTTTAAGATTACCGACAGAAGATTTGAAACCATAGTTGACAAAGAGGTGGTCCAATTCAATGGATTCAGTTTCATCGGATTTGACTTTTGTGATTTCAAGCTTATCTAAAGTTTTTCCATCTCCAAGGAGTTGACTTGGCACAAATGGTGTTTTGATACTTACAGATGATTCTTTTAGGGCTTGTACACTATGTTCAAGGGCACGGAAGTTATCTCTACGGTGAACGAGTGTGGTAGGAGCAATCTTTTCAAAAGCTAGAGCCCAGTCCACAGCTGAGTCTCCTCCACCCAGGATGGTTACTTTCTGTCCTGCATATTGCTGAATGTTAGAAACGTGGTAATGGATGTTTTCATAACCTTCAACACCTTCTAGTTCAAGTGGACGAGGTTTAAAGGCGCCACCACCCATAGCGATAATGACAGCTTTGGAAGTATGAGTGCCTTTAGTAGTTGTAATCTTAAAAACACCATCTTCTTTTTCAATCTCGAGAACGGTTTCGTTGAGGTGAAAAGGTGTCTCGAATCCTTCGAGTTGTTCCAAGAGACGGTTAGTTAATTCTTCCCCTGTAAGGTTTGGGAAACCTGGCACATCGAGAATTTGTTTTTCAGGATAAAGGATAGCAGGTTGACCACCTAGTTGTGGGAGAGAATCAATGATTTGTACTTTGGCTTGACGAAGATGAGCGTAAAAGGCTGCGAAAAGACCAACAGGTCCACCACCTACAATGGTGATATCATATAGTTCAGACATGGCTTCTCCTTAATTCATTTCTATCT